>Ga0307373_10001778_pt1 | contig 40092 bp, 36 predicted proteins | sample OX2MG_FD_202534 | JGI IMG/M metagenome (GOLD analysis project Ga0307373, IMG submission 202534) | Soil microbial communities from Risofladan, Vaasa, Finland - OX-2 | ecosystem: Environmental > Terrestrial > Soil > Coastal area > Acid sulfate soil | place: Finland: Risofladan, Vaasa | collected...
GACCAAGGAGCTGCTCCGTCTTGTTTACGAGCGGAAGATCCGACATGTGATGGTGGACGGAGTGGCGCACATTCCTGAGGATGCCATCGTCGAGTACCAAGCGAAGGCGTCGTAGCCGCGAACCGGTGCAGTGCCGGGTCGCGCCTAGCACCCGTTGCGGCACGCTGAGCCGAAGGAGATCAGGAACGCCACCACAATTCCGAGCGCCACCAGGACCACCGACCCGAGGACGAGACCGGCCACGGCCAGTCCGTAACCCCGTTCACCAGGTCGCTGCCGAAGCTGCCTCATCGACAGGATCCCCAGGACGATCCCGGCGAGGGAGCTGAGGGGCCACAGCGGTACGGCCAGGGCCGATACGAGTGAGGCAATGGCCAGCGGATTGATTCTGGGCTCCAGTCCCACAAACCCCGTCGGGATCCACGCCTGACCATCCCACCGCCATCGGCCATCGGGTGAGAGGTGCCCTGGGGGTTCGATCACCTCACCGTACCGGCGTCACTTGTGCTGGTGCTGCTGGTGCCGAAACCTGCGTTCAGATCTCTCTCACCGCGGGGGCCAGGACCCGCCACTCGTCCAAGGGAGCCTGAAAGACGTCCCGACCGAGCAACTGGACGCAGACATGGTCGGCGCCCGCTTGGAGGTGTTCGAGGATTCGCCCCCTGACCGCCGCCTCGTCACCTTGGACCACGAGCGCGGCGGCCAATTTCTCCGAGCCGCCCCGGACGAAGTCGGATTCGGTAAAGCCCTCCCGGAGCCAGCTGTTCTTGTAGTTGGGAAGGCCGGTGTAGATGTTGAGGTGCTGGTGGGCCCGCCGCAATCCCTCGGAGCGGTCCTGGTTGAGCACGGCGGCTTGCTCGACGACCAGCAGGGGCCCGTCGCCGAGGATCTCCCGGGCCTTGCGGGTGTGCTCGGGGGTGACCAGGTAGGGATGGGCGCCCGCCGCCCGGTCCCGGGAGAGTTCGAGCATCTTCGGTCCCAGTGCCGCCAGGGCGAGCGGAGGAAGATCGGCATCGGCGCCGAAATAGGGGGCACGGTCCATCCCGTCGAGAAAGTCGTTCATGGCCTGCACCGGTGGCAGGTACCGGGTCCCCCGGTCTCGCTCGACGAGGGGTTGGTGGCTCACCCCGAGCCCGAGGATGAAACGTCCCGGTGCCAGCGCGTGGACCAGCCGGGCCGCCGCCGACGTCGCCATGGCACCCCGGGCGTAAATGTTGGCGATGCCCGTCCCGACGACCAGCGTCCCGGTGGCATTGGTCAGCGCCAGCGACGTCGTCAGGCACTCCCGGCCGTAGGCCTCGCCGAACCACAGCGACCCGTAGCCGAGCGCTTCAATTTCGGCTGCAACCTCAAGCATTTGGTGCACCGGAAGGGCATCGAGTGTTCCGGTCCACAGGCCGACCCTGCGTTCCCGCAGGGTGCCGACCGCGTTCATCCGCCCAACCTATTCTGTGTCGCCGAACGTGGAAGCATCGGACCCACGACCGGCGCCGGCATCCTCGGACGGGATGCCCCAACCGGGAGTCCGCTGCTGGCGGGACCCGAATGCCCCCACCGCCTCCGTGTGGCTGGTTCGGTTGTCGGTGGGGAGAGAGGATGGCGACGATGGGGAGAATCTGGAAGGTCGCCTGCGGCGGGCTCACGGCCGTGCTGCTCCTGGCCGGCTGTGGCGGCAGCACCCGGTCACCCTCGTCGACGACCCGGGCCGGGAGCCCGCCCCACTGCACCTCGGCCCAGTTGGGCACCACGATCGGCCAGCCCGAAGCGGGCCTCGGCCATGTGGGGGCGGTGATCATGTTCCGCGACACCAGCGCCACCGCGTGCGTCCTGTCGGGCTACCCCGGGGTCGCCGGGCTCGACTCCCTGGGCCATCAGGTCGTCCAGGCGGCGCGGACCCCGGGCGGGTACCTCGGAGGGCTCCAGCCCTCCCGTGGCGGTCCGCTGCCTGCGGTCGACCTGGCCGCCCGGGGGGGTACGGCCTCGGCCTACGTCGAAGGCACCGACCATCCGGTCGGCCCCGCCACCTCCTGTGCGACCTACACGGCGCTGCTGGTCACCCCGCCGAACGCCTTGCAGCCGATCCGGCTCGCCACACAGTTACCCGCTTGCACGCGCCTTGAGATCCACCCGGTGGTTCCCGGCCTGACCGGGCGCGACAACCGGTAGAAGGCACCGCTGTCCCGGGCGGGCCCGACCCGGCGGCCGATCACGTTCGACCGGATCCGCAGGGAACCAGGGTGCTACCTTCTCCCCTGTGCAACCTTGCACAGAGGCGGGTCGGTTGCTCAACTGAGCTTCACGTCGCCACGGACCACGGAGGGACGAAATGACGTCATCGGCGCATTGGCGGGCACGAGCGATGAGTTCTGCGGCCGTCGTGGCCTTGTTCGCCGGAGTACTCGTGGTCACGGCGCAGGACGGCCCGGCGGGCGCGGCGCTGGCATCCACCAAGGGCGGAGCAATAAATACCTACAAACTCTCCGGAGCCGTCAACGGGACGCTCCATGATGGTCCCCAAGCGGGTTGTCCCTACGGTGGGATCAACAACAGGGGCTTCGTCAATCTCAACGACCTCGAGGGCTCTGTCTCGGGGATAAAGGGCGTCGCCAGTTGGAGTCTGGACGTGACCGTGAAGAAGAACGGGACCTACTCGTTCCAATCCGTCACCGGAAGCCCGACCGCCATACTGGGCGTGAACCTGAAGGGCAAGAACCTCGCCCAGTCCATCCAGAAGGGTGAACAGGACAACTTCTTTGCCCATGGTGGCACGGTGACCGTGAAGGGCGAGGCTGGTTCGATCAACGCCTCCATGAGCCAAATAGGCGGCAAGACGCTCAAAATCGTCGGCCGCTGGGACTGCGGCGCTCCGGCCGCGCAGGCGGCCGTCGCCGGCCACGGGTGGAAGCTGGCGACACAGGTGGCATCCAACAAGCAGGGCTCCGGCCCGGGCATCGCCACCCACACGGCCGACTTCTCCAGCGTGTCGTGCCCCACGACCGGCTTCTGTGCCGCCGTCGACCAAACGGGTGACGCATTCACCTTCAACGGAAAGGCGTGGTCCAAGGGGGTGGCCGTCGACGCGACGGCCGGAACCAACAGCAATGACCAGCTGGCCTCGGTCTCGTGCGCCTCGTCGTCCTTCTGTGTCGCCGGGGACGATCTCAGCGACGTCTACACCTACAACGGTTCGACCTGGTCTGCGGTCGCCCGGTTGAACTCGACGGGCTCGACCGGCTCGACCGGCTCGACCGGCTCGACCGGCTCATCGGTACCGTCGGCGTCCGTGTCCTTCTCGGTCTCGTGCCCCACCACCTCTTTCTGCATGGCGGTGGACGGCAACGTCAACTTCTACACCTACAACGGCACGGCATGGTCCAAACCCCAGGTGATCAACTCGAACTCCTTGAACCCGACCACCATCGGTGAGGTGTCGTGTGCCGGTCCGACCTTCTGCGAGGCCGTCTACAACAACAAGTCGGTCACCTACAACGGGAGCGCGTGGTCGTCTCCGCAGACGCTCACGCTGCCTCCGGGCAGCAAGTCCGGTTCAAATCCCGAGGTATCCGTGGTGTCGTGCCCCGCAGCCACCTTCTGTGCCGTGGGAGGCACCACCGGAGGCAACGTGGCCTACCTGGACACGTTCAATGGCACCTCATGGGGAAAGGGGCTGGCCCTCTCGACCACGCTCGGTCCCCAATCGTTCTCGGCGCTCTCGTGCCCCACGCCCTCGTTCTGCATGGCCGGGGGTCTGGACGGCTGGGTCACCTACAACGGCTCCTCCTGGTCGAAGCCCCAGACCTTCGCCAACGCCGGTGGACCGATCGGCACCGGACCGCTGTACGCCAACTCCATGTCCTGCGCATCGAGCAAGTTCTGCGAGGAAGTCGAGGCGAACGGCTACGCCGACTCGTGGACGGGGTAGCGGCTCCAGCCGTTGAGTCCCCGGGGCTCAGGCACCGGTCCGCAACGAACCCCTAGGAAACCGCCTCCTTCAGCACACCCCGATCCCCGCCCTTCCCGCCTTCGGCCGCCAGCACCTTGTCCAGCAGGTCGCGCAGTTCCCGCAACTCGGCCGGCGAGAGCGCGGCGAAGGAGGCCGGCGGCACGGCGAGCACCGCCGCCATCTCCGCCGCCAGCGCCCGGCCCGCCTCGGTCAGCACCACGATCTTGACCCGGCGGTCGTCGGGGGCGGGCTGGCGTCGGGCCAGGCCGCGCCGATCCAGGTCGTCGACCAGGGCGGTGATGTAGGAAGGGTCACACCCGATGCCGCGGGCCATCTCCCCCATGGAGACGCCGTCGGCCTTGGCCAGCCGCATCAGGGTCTTGATGAGCCCCGGGGAGAGCCGCATGCGCAGGCCGAGTGCAGCCAGCCTCTCCATCTGCTCGCCCTCGAAGGCGATCAGGCGCAAGCGTTCGAACGCGTCCTCAGCCAGCCCCATGGATCCCAGTCTGGCACAAACTCTTTGACATCTCTAGACCTTTGAGTAACATGAAGTAACGCCGACGAGGAGCCGCATGGCCCGCAGCACCACCAAGACCCCGGTCCTGACACCTGAGCTACGCCGCACCTCGACCGTGGTCGTGCTGGGGTCGATCATGTCCATCCTCGACACCACCATTGTGGCGGTGGCGCTGGCCACCCTGGGCAAGGACTTCGGCGTCTCGGTGTCGACCATCCAATGGGTGACGACCGGCTACCTCCTCTCCCTGGCGGTGGTCATCCCGGTCACCGGATGGGCCGTCGACCGCTTCGGCGCCAAGTTGATGTGGATGTTGTCCCTCGTCCTCTTTATTGTGGGCTCCAGCCTGTGCGGCCTGGCCTGGTCGGCCAACTCGCTCATCACCTTCCGGGTGATCCAGGGCATCGGTGGGGGCATGCTCCTCCCCGTCGGGCAGTCGATTCTGGCCCGCGCCGCCGGACCGCAGCGCATGGGGCGCGTCATGAGCGTGATCGGCGTGCCCATGGTGATGGGTCCGATCATGGGACCCGTCATCGGCGGCCTGATCGTCTCCAACTACAGCTGGCGCTTCATCTTCTACATCAACGTGCCCATCGGCATCGTCACGCTGATCCTTTCCGGCCGCTGGCTCGGGGACTCCGAGGAGAAGACCAGGACGAGCTTCGACACCCTCGGCTTCTGCCTGCTCTCCCCCGGCCTGGCGTCCCTCGTCTACGCGCTCTCCGAGGTCGGGGTGACCGGGAGCTACACCAGCGCCCCGGTCCTCCTCGGCGGCGCGTTGGGGGTGGTGCTGATGGGTGGGTTCATCGCCCACGCGCTGCGGAGAGCGAACCCCCTGCTCGACCTCCACCTCTTCCGGAACCGCAACTTCGCCATCGCCAACATCTGCATCTTCGTCCTGGGCGCCACGCTGTTCGGTTCCATGTTCCTGCTCCCGCTCTACTACCAGATCGCCCGGGGCCAGAGCCCGTGGGTGGCCGGCCTCCTCATGGCGCCCCAGGGCATCGGCGCCGCCTGCATCATGCGCTGGTCGGGCAGCATCACCGACCGCGTGGGCCCCCGCCGGGTGGTCCCCGTCGGCATCGTCCTCATGGCCGTCGCCACCATCCCCTTCGCCTTCGTCACCACCGGGACCAATGAGCTGTTCCTGGCCACCGCCCTCTTCGCCCGCGGGCTCGGCCTGGGTCTGTCCATGATGCCGATCACCGCCGCCGCCTACTTCGACCTCTCCCATGCGGAAATACCCCGGGCCAGCACGACCATGAACATCGTGCGCCAGGTCGGCGGGTCCGTGGCCGTCGCCTTCTTCGCCGTGGTGCTGCAACGCCAGATTGTCGACAACCTCGGACCGGCGGCCAGGAGCGGTGGCGGTGGGCTCGTCCTGTCGGCCACCACGAAACTGCCGGCCCCGGTGGCGGACAAGGTGGCCGGTGCGTTCTCCCACACCTTCTTGTGGTCCGCCTTCACCATCCTGATCGCCTTCGTGCCCACGCTCTTCCTGCCCAACCACGGGGCCGTGACGCCCGCGGCTCCTCCCGCCGTCCGGTCCCCCTCCGGCGCCGACCCCGAGTTGGATCCCGGTGGTGGCGAGGGGGACCTCGTCACCGGCGTCACGGCCGATTGAGCGGGCTCGCCGCCCAGCTCTCCGGCGCCGGGTTCGTCGCCGCCGAGGAGGAGGCGGCCGAGCTGGTCGGGCGGGCCGGGGGGGACGGGGCGCTCCTGGACTCGCTCATCGCCCGCCGCCTCAGCGGCGAGCCGCTGGCCTGGGTCACCGGGGGCACGTCGTTCGGCGGCCTGCAGATCGGCGTGGATCCCGGTGTCTACGTGCCCCGCTGGCAGAGCGAGCCCCTGGCCCGGCGGGCCATCGCCCGCCTGCCGGCCGACGGTGTGGCCGTCGACCTGTGCACGGGGTCCGGCGCAGTGGCCCGGGCCATGAGTGCCGCCCGGCCCGGCGCCCGCGTGGTGGCCTCCGATATCGACCGGCGCGCCGTGGCCTGCGCCAGGACGAACGGCGTGGAGGCCTTCTGCGGCGACCTGTTCGCTCCGTTGCCGCACCCGATCCGGGGAACGGTCGATGTCGTCGTGGGCGTGGTGCCCTACGTGCCCACCCCCGCCCTGGCGCTCCTCCCGCGCGACACCCTGGCCTTCGAAGCACCGTTGTCCTACGACGGTGGTCCCGACGGCACCCGCATTCTCCGGCGCGTGCTCACCGACAGCGTCCGCTACCTCCGGCGCGGCGGTGCGCTCCTCCTTGAGCTGGGGGGTGACCAGGCTGACGCCTTGGCCGGCGACCTGGACCGCCTCGGCTACCGCACGGTCACCACGCTCCGCGACGGGGACGGTGACCTGCGGGGCATGGAGGCCACCTGGGGGCCGCCGGGCTGACCCGCCCACCAGGCGCGGCGGGCGAACACCAGGGCCGGCCCGGCGCGGTCGACCAGCAGCCAGCGCCGATCGCGTCCGAGGAACAGGGCCAAGGGGGTGGCGGGGGCCCAGACCACGTAGGCCACTCCGTAGCGCGACAGCACGGGGTCGGGGTCGGTGCTGAGCTCGGTGACGGCGAAGAACTCGGTGAGGACCGGGCCGGCGAACAGGTCCGTCCTCCCGTCGGCGAACGTCGCCCGATGCCGGGCGATGGAGTAGTCGCCCCAGGTGTACTCCGTGAAGACGCGGCCGCCATGACCGGCCAGGAAGTCGAAGGCGCGCACCGGCATGGAGGGTGACACCGTGCCGGTGGGGACAGAGGGCAGGGCGACGATGGCCACCATGAGGCCGATGAGGCCGGCACCGGCCAGGCGACGTGCCCCGGGGGCCCAGGCGGGGCGGGCCGGCAGCCCGGCGGCCAGGCCGGCTGCGGCCACCATCAGGTAGATGACCATGCGCTGGGCCAGCAGCGAGCCGACGAGGAACCCGATGACCAGGGTCGCCTCCAGCACCATCACCCGCCTCCCACGCAGGGCGAGAGCGAGTACGGCGAGCGGGATGCAGAAGCTGAGGAGCGCCACGACCGAGCGGAAGTCGGGCGAGTTCCACTCGGCGATGTAGCGGGCGATCTGGCTGTTGCGGGCCACGCTCAGGTCATAGGCCAGCAACCGGGGACCGTAGGGCGTCACCCCCGAGGCCACCAGGCTGCCCAGCGTCGCCAGGCCCAGCCGGCCCGGCGACGGCGCCCGGCCCATACCGCCGACGCGGGCCACCAGGCGCGCGGGCACCAACGACCAGGCCAGTTCCACCGCCAGCACCAGGAGGCCCACCAGGATGGAGCCGTGGGTGTTGACCCACAGCAGGCAGAGAGGCGGGAGTCCCCACAGCCAGCGGGGGTCGGCCCGGGACCTGGTGAGGATGAGCAATTCGAGGGGCAGCCAGATCAGCGAGAACGAGAGCCCGCGGTCCTCGGCCACGAACCCGGCCAGGCCCAGGGCCAAAAGGAGGGCGATGGCGGCCAGGCGGCCCGCCCGGGCCCCCACTTCCCTGGCGTAGAGCGTGCAGCTGATGAGGCTCAGCGAGCCGGTGGCGACGGCCAGCACGTTGAAGGAGGCGGCACCCAACCACCGGTGCAGCCAGGCCAGCACCACCTCGGATCCCCACTCGTCGGAGATCCAACGGTGCTGGGACTCCGTGTAGCTGAAAGGGTCCAAACCCATGACGGCGTGGTGCGCCAGCATCCACTGCCCGGCGGCCAGCTGCCAGAAGACGTCGTTGGACAGCTCCCGGTGCAGGACCACCGCCACCAGGTAGGCGATGGCCACACCGAGACCCGCCAGCGCAATGTGCGCCGGTGCCAGCCCCCGATGGCGAGACCGCGCCTCCCTCGGGTCCGGATCCCCTTCATAAGGCAAGAGCGCATCTTTGCAGGCCCGGCGCGGGCCGGCGGCGCGCCGGGCCCGATGTCACCGGGAATGGCACGCACCGGGGGGACGGTGAAGTATGGGCCGGGGCCGGCACCGGGCGCGGCCGCAGATCGGAGCCGGCATGAACGTCCTCTACACCGCAACCGCCCACGCCACCGGAGACGGCCGCAACGGGCACGCGCGCAGCGACGATGGCTTCATTGACGTGGATCTGCGCATACCCACCGCGATGGGAGGCCCCGGTGGCGCCACCAATCCCGAGGAGCTCTTCGCGGCCGGCTACGCCGCCTGCTTCCACTCGGCGTTGAAACTGGTGGCCGGGCGCCAGAAGCTCGATGTCACAGGCACCGAGGTGTCGGCCAGCATCGGGATCGGGCCGATCGGCGGGGGCGGTTTCGGCCTCACCGCCGCCCTGGTCGTCCACGCGCCGGCCCTGGACCGGGCCACGGCCGAGGCACTGACCGAAGCCGCCCACCAGGTCTGCCCCTACTCCAACGCCACCCGGGGCAACATTGAGGTGGAGCTCAGCGTGGTCGAGTAGGTCAGCAGTCGCTCATGGCCCGCCGGACCCCTACTTGATGAGGGGGTCCCGGGGCAGCCCGAGGATGCGCTCGGCGATCTGGTTCCGGGTGATCTCCGAGGTCCCGCCGGCGATCGACATGGCCCGGGTGGCCAACTGGGTGAAGCCGGCAAAGGCGCCGTCGTCGACCAGGAAGGCCACCTTGTCTCCGACCAGGTCGGCCTGCAGCGTGGCGCGGACGTGCCCGTGCTCGGCCAGGACGAGCTTGGTCACGTTGCCCTCCGGGCCCGGTCCTGCGCCGACCACCGCCCGCTGGGCCCGGCGCAGGTTGAGCACCTTGAGCGCGTGGTCCTTGGCCAAGACGGCGCCCACCCGCGCCGCCGCGCCGGGCACGCGCGCTCCCTGGCGACCCAGCAGATCCAACAGGTCCATGCTGGGGAAGATCCCGCCGCTCCCGCCGCCGATGGAGACGCGCTCGTTGCCGAGCGTGGAGCGGGCCACCGTCCAGCCGTCGTCGGGCGTCCCCACCACGTCGTCGTCGGGGACGAAGACATCGTTGAAGAAGACCTCGTTGAAGTCCGCGCTGCCCGTGATCTGGCGCAGCGGGCGCACCTCGACGCCGGGCGCGTGCATGTCGATCACCATGGTGGTGATGCCGGCATGTTTGGGCACGTCGGGGTTGGTGCGCACCGTGGCCAGCCCGAGGTGGCAGTACTGGGCTCCGCTGGTCCACACCTTCTGCCCGTTGACCACCCAGCCCCCCTCCACGCGGGCTCCCCTGGTCTTGACCGCGGCGGCGTCGGACCCGGCATCGGGCTCGCTGAAGAGCTGACACCAGACGTACTCCCCCATCAGGGTCTTGAGCACCCAGCGCTCCACCTGGTCCGCCGTGGCGTACTGGTTCACCGTCATGATGTTCCAGCCCGTGATGCCCAGGCCGGGCACCTTGACCCCGGCCGCCGCCAGCTCCTCGTCGATCACGATCTGCTCCACGGCGCCGGCCCCGCGGCCCCAGGGCCGCGGCCAGTGGGGGACCATGAGGCCCGAGTCGACGAGCGCCCGGCGCTGCGCGTCGCCACTGAGCCGGCCCAGCCGCTCGGCCTCCACCCGTACCTCGGCCCGGATGGCCTCGGCTTCGGGCGGCAGGTCGAGGGAGACGCCACGGGTGGCGCCCTTGGTCGCCTGGGCCGTCACGTCCTCGGCATCGGACGGTGAGCCCAGCAGCGCGTTGAGCGCCAGGGCGCGCCGCAGGTACAGGTGGGCATCGTGCTCCCAGGTGAAGCCGATCCCGCCGTGCACCTGAATGTTCATCTGGGCGCTGTGCACGTAAGGCGAGAACGCGAGCTGCGCCGCCATGGCCGCCGTGAGCGCGAATTGGTCGTCGTCGTCGTGCCCGGCCCGGGCGGCGTCCCAGACGGCGGCCACGGCCAGCTCGGCCGCCACCAGCAGGTCGGCGCAGTGGTGCTTGACGGCCTGAAAGGTACCGATGGTCCTCCCGAATTGCACCCGTTGCTTGGCGTATTCCACGGCCTGGTCGGTGCAGGCGGCCATGCCACCCACGGCCTCGGCCGCGCCGAGGAGCCGGGCCAGCGCCCGGGCGCTCCCCGCCGCGCCGCTCAGGACGCCCTCGGGCCCCGCCGCCACCGCCGAAGCGGTGACCGTGGCGGAGCGCCGGGTCGGGTCCACGTCGGTCGACCCGTCGACGGCCAGCCCCGGCGTGCCGGGCTCGACCACCACCACATCGTCGCCGGCCCGCAGCAGCACGAGCTGGGCCGCCGCGGCTCCGAGGGCGATGCCGCCGTCGCCCTGGAGGACCCCGTCGCGCAGGGTCAGCGACCCCCCGAGGCCGAGGGCCCCCGTCACGCTCCCGTCGGCCAGGCCGGGGAGGAAGCGGGACTTCTGCGCGTCGCTGCCACAGCGGGCGATCACCGCCGAAGCGAGCACGGTGGGCAGGAACGGGCCCGGGGCCACCTGGCGGCCGAGCTCGTCAAGGACGACCACCAGCTCCGGGAGACCGGCGCCGGAGCCCCCGTACTGCTCGGGCAGGTGGATGCCGAGCCAACCCAACTCGGCCATTTCGCCCCAGAAGGTGGGGCGGGGCTCCTCGTCGGACTCCAGCAGGGTCCGGGCGGCCTGCAGTGCCTTGTGCGAGGTGAGCACGCCGCGCACGGTGGCGCCCAGCTCCTGGTGCTCGTCGGTGATGGCGATCGGCATTGGTCTGTGCTCCCTTGGGATCCGCGGCGGTCGGGCCGGTGGCGCAGCCTGATCGCGAGAGATTAGACGGAGACGGTCGGTGACCCCCAAGTGGCCCGGCCCGGCGAACCCGGGTCGGCAGGCCGACCTATAGGTTGGGCCGGGTGACCGAAGAGCGAGGCGGGAAAGCCCGCGTGGCCGGTGCCGCCACCTTTGCCGCCCTGCGGCGGGCGACGGCGCGCAAGGCGGCCGACATGATCCGCAACGACCCCGAAGATGCGGCCGCCGCGCTGGAGATCGGATTGGTCGACCAGAAGTGGCTCGACAAGCCCGGCGAAGGCCCCATTTCGTCCAGTGCGCCCACCGACATACTGCGGCGCTTCCTTGAGCGCACCGTGGAACGCCGGCCTTCCAAGCTGTCCTCCCTGGGCCTCTCCGCCGTGCAACTGCTCTCGTCGGGCAGCGATGCCGCGGTCAGCGGCGCCGCCCGACCGGTCACCGTGGTCTTCACCGATCTCGAAGGGTTCACCGCCTTCACCGACCGCAACGGCGACGCCGCCGCCATCGCCCTCATCAGGGAGCACCACCGGCAGGCCGGGCCGGTGGTGCGCCAGTGGAATGGCAAGATCGTCAAGCATCTCGGCGACGGCCTGCTCTGCACGTTCGCCGATCCCGCATCCGGGCTCCGCGCCTCCCTCGACCTGTTGGGGACCGCCCCCCCGCCCCTGCGGCTGCGGGCCGGGGCCCACATGGGTGAGGCGGTGGCCACCAAGGGCGACGTGGTGGGCCACGTGGTCAACGTGGCGGCCCGGGTCTGCGAGACCGCCAAAGGCGGCCAGGTGCTGGTCAGTGCCGAGGTGAGGGAGGCGGTGGGCGACCTCGCCGACGTGCACTTCGGGCGGGTCAAAGCACGGCGCATGAAGGGCGTCAAGACGCCGGTCGGGGTGTGCGAGGCGGTGGCGGTCCCGGTACCCGGGTAGTCGGCGCCGGTCTATCCATGCCCGCCGTGGTCGCTGTTGCCGGGCCCCGGACCGGACTTCTTGCCGCCGGGCGGCGCCGGGGTGGACGGTGCCGTCGTGGACGGTGGCGTGGCGGCCGCACCGAGACCGAGTGCGACCGCCAGAGCGGAGAGATCACCCTGCAAGGTGGCCCCGGCGGACGGCGCGATGGTCCCGCTCTGCAGGCTCGAAGAGATGGTGGCCGCCAGGTGCGCGAGATCCTGAGCCGCCTGAACCTGCATCCCTGCCGCCTCGTCGTCGACTGCTTGCTGGGCCAAATCCGTGAGGGACTGCCCGAGGCGCGCACTCAGGTTGCCGGCGTCGACCCCCGCCGCCACGTCGCTCACCAGAGCGGCTAGCGCGGCGGGAACGGTCAGCCTCGGGGCGGTGGTGGTCGTGGTCGGGTGCGACCCCGCCCCACCGTGGGCCTGGGGATGGGAGAGGACCGGGTTGGACTCAAGGGCGACAGCCACACCGCCACCTGTCGCCGCCACCACCACGAGGATGAGCGCCACCAGCCACCCCTTGCGGGTACCGGTCGCCGGTTGCGCCAGAGGGAGCGGCGGCGCACCCACCCGCGTGTCCCCTGGCGCGTAGGCCGCCACCGGCTGGTGACCGGGAGCCAGGTCGGTCAGGTCGGTCAGACCGAGCGGAACCGTGGCCGCCCCCGGCGCGCCGTCGGGAATCTGGGCCGGCGACCACGCCGTGGTGAAGGCCGTCGACGCCAGCAGGGATGCCACCTGCCCTCCATCGGGGCGCTGCCCGGGCTCGTGGTCGAGCATCCCGTTCAGCAGCAGCTTCCAGGGCGCGGGGAGATCGACCGGGAGCGGCACCGGGCCGGCCAGCCGGCGGGCCAGGATCTCGCTGCTCGTCCCCTCATAGACCCGACGGCCCAGGAGGCACTCGAGCAGCACCAGGCCGAGTGACCAGATGTCCGCGCCCGGGCCCACCTGATGATCCTCCAACTGCTCTGGTGCCATGTAGGCCACGGTCCCCAGCGTGGTGCCGTCAATGGTGAAGGTCGACCCGTTGAGGAGGCGGGCGATGCCGAAATCTCCCAGCAGGGCCCGGCCGTCCGCCGCCAGCAGGATGTTCGACGGCTTGACGTCCCGGTGCACGATGCCCTGCGCATGCACGTAGGCCAGTGCGCTGGACACGATGCCCCCCAACTTCGCCGTGAGCCTCGTCCCCAACGGTGCGCCCTGCAGTGAGGCGGCCAGGGTGGCCCCTTCGACCAGCTCCATGACGAGGTAGGCCTGTCCCTCCGCCTGTCCGGCGTCCAGGAGCCGGATGAGCCCGGGGTGCTCCATGCGCTGGTGCACCCGGACCTCTTGGCCCAGCCGCCGGGCCAGCTCGGGGTCGCCCGAACGGACGACCTTGACCGCGACGCGGTTCCCGGTGTCCTGGTCGACCGCCTCGTACACATCGGACATCCCTCCTTGGCCGAGGAGTGAGCCCAACAGGTAGCGGCCGGCGAAGAGTCCGCTCGTGGAGACCATTTGCCCCAGCCTTACCCGATTCCACCCTCAGGTGGCCACCGGCCCCCGTCGCCCCAGCTCACCTGCAGGGAGACGACCGGGCGGCCGGGGCTCACGCCCTCCATCGCTCAGAACCGGTCCGCCAGCGCGGCCTGGGCCCCCCAGTACCCGCACATGCCGTGCACCCCGCCCCCCGGCGGGGTCGAGGCCGAGCAGAGATACACACCTTCGAGCGGTGTCCGGTAGGGATTCCAACGGACCACCGGGCGGAACACGGTCTGGCGCAGCGAGGCCGCGCCGCCACCAATGTCTCCCCCGATCATGTTGGGGTTGTCGGCCTCGGTCTGGGTGGCGGTGCGGGTCACCCGAGCCAGGATCCTGTCCCGGAATCCGGGGGCGAAGCGCTCAATCTGGGCCTCCATCCGCTCGGTCATGTCGACGGGGGAGCCGTTCGGCACGTGGCAGTAGCCCCACAGCGTGTGGCACCCCTCGGGGGCGCGCGTCCCGTCGACCACGCTGGCCTGGGCGACCAGCACGAACGGGCGCTCGGGATGGCGCCCGGCGTGCACCGCGGCCTCGCAGCGCAGGACCTCGTCCATGGTGCCCCCCACATGGACCGTGACGGCGCGCCGGCACACCTCGGCGCTCCAGGGCACCGGCCCGTCCAGGGCCCAGTCGACCTTGCAGCTGCCGGGCCCCGGCTCGAAGCGGGCCCACGGACGGCCCCGGCGGGCCGCCAGGCGGGGCCCGGCGAGGGAGACGAACTGGCGGGGCGACACATTGAGCAGGGTGGCCCGGGCCGCGGGGAGCTCGTCCAGCGCGCCGATCGGGCAGTCGGTGTGCACCACGCCGCCCAGGCGGGTGAGCTCGGCCCGCAGGCCCTCGGCGATGGCCGCGCTCCCGCCCTCGACCACCGGCCAGCCCACGCCGTGGCCCAGCGCGGCGAGCAGGAGCCCGAACCCCCCGGTCAGCGGCGCCGTCAGCGGCTCCATGGAATGGGCGGCCGCCCCCGCCAGCAGGGCCCGGGCGGCGTCAGTGGAGAAGCGCCCGCCCAGGTGGCGCGCGGACGGGGTGCCCGAGAGCGCGAAGCGGCCCAGGGCGACCGGGTGGCGGGGCAGGGACCGCAGGGGACCGAGGACGTAGGCGACGATGGCGTCCAGCTGGTCGACCAGGGGGCCCATCAGCCTCTGGTAGGTGCCGGCGTCGCCACCGAGGTGGGCCGCCGTGTCGGCGACGCTGCGGGAGAGGGCGGTGGCCCGCCCGGAGTCCAGCGGGTGCGCGAAGGCCACGTCTCCCTGGCGCAGGCGCACCCCGAGTCCGGGCAGGTCGAGCGAGCGGAAGAAGGGGGAGGCCACCAGGGTCGGGTGGACCGACGCACAGGTGTCGTGGCGGTAACCCTCCAGGGTCAGGGCGGCGGTCCGGGTCCCCCCGCCGACGGTGGGTGCCCCCTCGAAGACCTCGACGCCCAGGCCCGCCCGGGCCAGGGTGAGCGCGGCCGCCAGCCCGTTGGGGCCGGCGCCCACCACGACGGCGTCGGTCGGGGACATCACGGGCACCCTACCGAGCCTGGTCCGGGGCTGGCGCCGCCGGGGTTCCTCTGCCAAGGTGGCCGGGCGCAGGGACATTCGTCCGACACAAGGGGGGATCCGATGGCAGACGTGCAGGGTACGTGCGAGGCCCGGTTCGACGGGGTGCGCCGGGCGCTCTCGGCCAGCCTCGGCTCGGGCGCCGACGTCGGCGCCTCCGTGGCCGTCTTCCTCCACGGGGAGCCGGTCGTCGACCTCTGGGGCGGCACCGTCGATGAGGCCGGGAGCGCCCCCTGGGAGCGCAACACGCTGACCAACGTGTGGTCCACCACCAAGACCATGACCTTCCTGTGCGCCCTGATGCTGGCCGACCGGGGGGAGCTCGACTTCCAGGCGCCGGTGGCCCGGTACTGGCCCGAGTTCGCCGCCGGGGGTAAGGAGGCGGTCGAGGTCCGCCACGTCATGAGCCACACGGCCGGCCTGAGCGGCTGGGAGACTCCCCTGGAGAGCGCGCAGCTGGCCGACTGGATGCTGTGCACGTCGCTGCTGGCCGCCCAGGAGCCATGGTGGGAGCCGGGCACGGGCTCGGGCTACCACGCCCTCACCCAGGGCTACCTCATCGGCGAGATCGTCCGGCGCATCACCGGGGAGTCCATCGGGAGCTGGTTCGCCCGCGAGGTGGCCAAGCCGCTGGAGGCCGACTTCTTCATCGGGCTGCCCGAGAGCGAGGACGCCCGGGTGTGCAACGTCATCCCGCCACCGCCCCTCGACATCGAGGCCCTGATCGGCCAGGTCCCCGAGCTGATGGCCCGGACGTTCCTCAATCCCCCCCTCGATGCGACCATGGCCCACCACGCCTGGTGGCGCCGGGCCGAGATTCCCGCCGCCAACGGCCAGGGCAACGCCCGCTCGGTGGCCGCAATCCAGTCCGTCATCGCCGGCCGGGGGGCGGCCCGTGGCGTGCGGCTGCTGTCGGCGGCCGGCACCGACGTGATCTTCGAGGAGCAGGCGGACGGGACCGACCAGGTGCTGGGCGTCCCGCTGCGCTTCGGCATGGGCTACGGGTTGGGCACCGCCGAGATGCCTCTCGGCCCCCGGGCCTGTTACTGGGGCGGCTACGGAGGTTCCCTCGTCGTCATCGACCAGGAGGCCGAACTGACGGTGAGCTACGTCATGAACCGCATGGAGTCCGGACTGGTCGGCGACCTCCGGGGCGCCACCCTCGTGCTGGAGGCCGTGGCCGGGTTGGCCTGACTCACTCCGGGGGGACCACCGCCTCGGCTTCCACCTCCACCTTCCAGGCGGGGTCCAGCAACGCGGCCACCACCACCATGGTGGCCGCCGGACGCAGGGATCCGAAGAGCTCGCCGTGCACGGCGCCGACGGCGGAGGCATCCGCCAGGGCGGTCAGGTACATGCGGGTGCGCACCACGTCGTCGAAGGTGGCGCCCGCCGTGGCCAGTGCGGTGCCGATGATCTCGAAACACCGGCGGGCCTGGGCGCCGGCATCGGCGGGACACGAACCGTCGGGCCACACGGGCCCGGTCCCCGACACCACCACACGGTCGCCCACCCGCACGGCCCGGCTGAACCCGATGGCCGGCTCGAAGGGCGAGCCGGAGGAGATGCGTCGCCGGTCGCCCATCCCCCGATTCTGGCACCGGGCGTGAGCGGCCACGGGCCCGTTGTACGATCGGGGTGCAGCGAGCCCGGGAGTGAGATGGTCGTTCGGCGAAACGGGAGGGTCCAGCTGGTGCTGGCCATGGCGCTGCTGGCCGCGGCGGTGCTGGCCACGGCGCTGCTGGCCGGTGGCGGCAGCACGCACCGTCCGCTGTCCAAGCCGGTCCCGCGGCATCAGCGCATCGCCGCCCCCGCGCCCGCCCCCTCGGGTATCACCTTGCTGGCCACCACCCACGGGACCATTCCGGGCTCGCCCGCACCGGGCGCGCCGGCGAATCTGATGGTGCCGGGGAGCTGGTTCGGTTACCCGTCGGTCCTGCCGGTCATCGCCTCGCGCCCGCACTGGGTCGAGGTGCGCCTGGCCCAACGGCCCAACGGCTCCACCGCCTGGGTGCCCCAGGGCGACATCTCGCTGGGGGTGACCCCGTACAGGATCGTGGTGGACCTGGCGACCAGGCACCTGAGCCTCCTGCAGGACGGCAAGCAGCTGCGCGACTTCCCCGTCGGGATCGGCGCGCCCGCCACCCCGACCGTCACCGGCGTCTACTTCGTCACCATGAGGGTCCCGGCGCCGGGCCCGGGCTACGGGCCCTTCGTGCTCGTCACCTCGGCCCACTCCGACGCCATCACGAACTGGGAGCAGTCGGGAGACGCCATCATCGCCATCCACGGGCCCATCACCTCCTTTGACGACGCCCGCATCGGCACCACCGGGGCCGCCATCTCCAACGGGTGCATCCGCATGCACGATGCCGACCTGGCCCAACTGGCGGTCGTCCCCGCCGGCACGCCGGTGGACGTGGTGGCCGGCTAACCCTCGGAGTCCTGCTCACCCTCGGCGTGCTGCTCACCCTCGGCGCGCTGCTGCAGCATCTCGACGCGGCGGGCCAGATTGACCGCGTGGTCGCCCAGGCGCTCGTAGAAGCGCGCCAGCAGCGTGACCTGCGCGCCGATGGCCGTCGGCATCGTCTCGGCGGCGATCTCCTTGGTGAGCCGCTCGTGGAGGATGTCGATCTCCTCGTCCGCCTCCGCCAGGGCGCCGGCTTGGGACGATCGGTCGACGTAGGCATCGGCGGCGTCCCGCCACATCTCGAGCGCCACCTCGGCCATGCGTTGGACGATGCCCCGGCTCAGCGGGCTCATTTCGGCCCCCAGATTGGTGACCGCCCGCTGGGCGATGTGCTCGGCCAGGTCCCCCGAGCGTTCGAGCTCGGGCAGGATGAGCAGGACTCCCACCAGGTGGCGCAGCGTGGCCACCGGGGTGCGGTCGTCATCAATCTGCTTCCACACCGCCAACTCCACTTCGGCGGTGAGATCGTCGACCGACTGGTCGCCCTCCACCACGGCCAGCCCGGTGGCCACGTCGTTGCCCAGCAGGGCCGCCGTGGCCCCGGCCAGCGCCTCGGAGACCAGCGCGAAGAGCTGGGTCATCCGGGTGTCGATCGGCTCATCCTCCGCCGGGATCCGGGTCATGGGGCCGTACGTTATCGGCCGGCGAACCCAAGAGTTCGCGCATTGTTCGCGCAACGTTCACCCGTGGATGACCTTGGGTTCACCTTTAGCGGCAAAGGTGGCTGCAGGTACCCACACGACAACGGGAGATCGCCGCCGATGTTGTCCTTGCCGGACTCAGCGCCTACACGGGCAGGTCAGAAGGGGTCGACGTTTATCGACCTCTTGAACGAGGCCCCGCAGAGCAAGTTCCACCGCCGCACGGTGCTCATCTCCGGAATGGGCTTCTTCACCGATGCCTACGACCTCTTCGTCATCGGCACCGCGGCGGCACTGGTCGCCGTGCAGTGGCATCTGAGCACCCGGCAGACCAGTTGGGTGACGGGTTCCGCCATTCTGGGTGCCTTCGTGGGGGCTTTCGCCTTCGGGCGGATCGCCGATGTGATCGGCCGCAAGAAGGTCTACGTCGTGGTCGCCGTCATCATGATCCTCGGTGCCCTGGCGTCCGCAGTGGCTCCCAGCTTCATCTGGCTGGTCCTGGCCCGGTTCGTGCTCGGTCTGGGCATCGGGGGCGACTACCCGGTTTCTGCGGTGCTCATGAGCGAGTACTCCAACCGCTCGGACAGGGGACGCCTGGTCGGCCTCGTCTTCTCCATGCAGGCCATCGGTCTGATCGTCGGCCCCCTGGTGGCCCTGGTGCTGCTCTCATCGGGGATCGGCGGCAACGTGACCTGGCGCCTGCTGCTCGGGCTGGGTGCCCTGCCGGCCGCCGCCGTCATCCACCTGCGCTCCAAAATGCCCGAGTCCCCCCGATTCCTGGCTCAGGTGAAAGGCGAGTCCGCGCGGGCCGCCCGGGAGCTCTCGCACTACTCGGAGGGTGTCGTCGAGCGGTCCTCTGAAGCCGAGCGGGGCCGGCGCCGCATGGGACTCGGGGACTTCCTCACCAACACCCGGATGCTCATCCTCCTGCTGGGAACGGCCGGGTCATGGTTCCTCTTCGACTACGCCTACTACGGGAACACGCTGTCCCTGCCCGCCATCTTGAAGCAGGTGGATCCCACCGCCACCATTGAGACGAAGTTGGCCTGGTCCCTGGGCATCTTCGTCGTCTTCGCCGTGCCGGGTTACCTCTTGGCCATACTCCGGATGGACCGCATAGGGCACCGGCGCCTCCAGTTCATCGGCTTCGCGGTGATGGCGATGGCCTTTCTCACCCTGGCCATCGTGCCCGCCCTCACCGTTCACGTCGCCCCTTTCCTGGCTGTCCTCGGGCTGAGTTACTTCTTCATTGAGTTCGGTCCCAACACCACGACCTTCGTCCTCCCTTCGGAGGTGTTCCCCGTCAGCGTGCGCACCACCGGGCACGGCATGGCCGCCGGCATCGGCAAGCTGGGGGCGTTCGTCGGTGTCTTCCTGGTCCCCGTTCTGCAGGACCACATCGGCCTCCGGGGCCTCCTGGCCGTAGCGGGCGTCTCGGCCATCCTCGGCTTCCTGGTCACCACCGTGTTGCCCGAACCGGCCCAGCGCACCCTTGAGGATGTGGGGGGCGAGGACGGGATCACGGCGGCACCGCGACGGGCCACGCTCGAGCCGTTGCCGGTGGAGAGCGGGCTCAAGAGCGCATAGGTGGGGCCCGGCGGCCCCGTCGTGATCCCGGTTGGGCGTAGGATGGAGCGAAGGACGATCGCGCCCACCGCGGGCCCCTACGGTCCTTCCGCCCGGGCGGCGGCCCTCAACGGGGGTGCCCGGTCGAAGGGAGGATCATGAGTTCACCAGAAGATGCGTCCATCGGATACCGGCTCGACCAGCATCATGCCCCCGAGACCAACGGCCGTATGTCGGTGTGCCGACGTTGCGGTGGGCTGACCGACGGCCCCGTGGGTCTGCACCACCTGCCCCACGTGAGCCAGGTCAACCGCTCCGAAGACTGGTTGACCGCGCAGGCTCGGATCAGGGAGATCGACCGGGCCAAGGACCTGCGCGCCCGGCAGCGCCGGATCGTCTGACGGGCGTCCCGTCCTCATCGTCCTCAGGCCCGGTGGCGGGACGTCGCGCCGTCAATGAACTCACGGGTACGCCGGAATGCGGCCACCGCTTCCGGTACACCCATGGTGACCAGCCCCTGCCAGCCGTGCACCGTGCCGGGCCATGATTCGACGGTTACCGACACCCCGGCCCGCATGGCCGCCGCGGCCAACGTGAGGGTCCCCTCGCCCAAGGTGTCGAACTGGGCCACCGGGAGGTAGAGCGGAGGGAGCCCGGAGAGATCGGCATAGGCCGGGGACACCCGGGGGTCGTTGAGCTCCATCTGGCCCGCCACGTAGTCACGTCCCCGATGGCGCACCCAGCCGGCGGTGAGGAACGGGTCGGGCCCATGCGACGCCGGCTGGGCCACTGACAGGTCGAACCAACCCGAGAGGGACACGTAGCAGGCTGGCATCGGCAGCCCCTCGTCCCGGGCAGAGATCAAGGTGCTCAGGGCCAGGCCTCCACCGCACGAGTCCCCCATCACCACCAGATCGGAGGGTGCCACACCGCTGGCCAGGAGGCCGCGGTAGGCGGCCAGGCAGTCCAGGTGGGCGGCCGGGAAGGTGTGCTCGGGCGCCAACCGGTAGTCGGGCATGACCACACGAAGGCCGAGCTGGTCCACCAACATGGCCCCGTAGAAGTGGTAGTCGTCGAGAGGACACGAGACCAGCCCGCCACCGTGGCAGTGGAAGGCGACCCGGCCGGGGGGCGACCCGCTCGTGTGGTGATACCAAGCCGACCGCACCCCACCGAGGGATGTCTCCCGCACCGCAATGTGCGCGGGGACCGGGTGCCCGTGGAATGGTCCGAGCATGGCGCGGACGGCCAGGTAGTCCGCCTCCGGATCGGCGAAGTCGGGTGGGACCAGCGCCAGCATGTCGGTCAGCTCGCGGCTGGGCATGGCTCAAGACAATTCGTAGTCAGCCAAGTCGGGTGCCCGTGTGCGGTCCCAGTACGAGTGCAGGTCGAAAGGCCAGTTCTGGGTGACGCGGCCGTTGGCATTGCGGTACCAGGTGGGCACGTCCGCCACTCCCCACGCCATCAGCGCGTTGCCGGCTTCCATCTCTGCGCCGTAGCGGTCATGCACCTCGGACCGGCAGGACATCGTCCGGTTCCCGCTGCGCAGGAGCTTCCCCAGCGCCTCCACCACGTAGCGCACCTGGCACTCCACCATCACGATGATGCTGCCGTTGATCACCAGGTTGGTGTTGGGACCGTAGAGCATGAAGAAATTGGGGAACTTGGGCACCGTCATGCCGAGGTAGGCCCGGGCATCGCCGCCCCACTCCGCGTTCAGCTCCGCCCCGCCGCTGCCGACGACGGTCATGGGGGCGACGAAGTCCGAGGCGCGGAACCCCGTCCCGAAGATCACCACATCGGCCGGGCGCTCCACCCCGTCGGTGGTGCAGATGCCGTCGGCGGTGATCTCCGCGATGGGGGTGGTGATGAGATCCACCGTGGGCCGGGACAGCGCGGCGGCCCATCGCCCGTCGTCGCGCAAGGCCCGCTTGGCGAAGGGTGGGAAGTGGGGCACCATCTTCTCGAACAGCTCGTCGTCGGTGACCTGGGCCCGCAAGACGTCGATCAGCATCTGCCGGGCCAACTCGTTGCCGGGGCTGACCGAGAGGGTCAGGTCGCCCCATTCCGGATCGACGCGGGCGGCCGGGAGCAGCCCCTCGTGCATGAGCCAGAACTGCCAGAGGCGGTCCCAGCGCCCGTACGCCGGCAGGAACGCCAGGAGGTCGTGGAAGGCCGGAGGGAACGGATCGCCGTAGTTCTCCGTGGGCAGGAGCCAGGGCGGGGTGCGTTGGTAGACGTCAAGCTGGGCCACCCGGTCGACCAGGCAGGGCACGAATTGCGCCGCGCTGGCTCCGGTCCCCACCACCGCCACCCGCTTCCCCTCCAGCACGACGCGGTCATCCCAGGCGGCGGAGTGGAAGGACGGGCCACGGAAACGCTGGCGCCCGGCGATGTCGGGGAACGACGGCCGGTTCAACTGGCCCGTAGCACTGACCACGGCGTCAAAACGCCCGATCCTCTTCACCCCCTCAACCGAGCGCACCTCGACGTCCCACTGCCCGGACCGGTCATCGAACCGGGCCTCGGTCACTTCGCTCGAGAGCTCAATGCACTCGTCCATCTGCAGATCCTCGGCCACGTGCCGCAGATACCCCAGCAGGTCGGGCTGGGCCGAGAAGCGGGACTCCCAGGCGTTGGTCTGGGCGAACGAATAGCTGTAGAGCTGGTTGGGGACGTCGACCCGGCATCCCGGGTACACGTTTTCCAGCCAGGTGCCGCCGACGTCACCGTTCTTCTCGAAGACCGTCACCTCCACCCCCGCCTGGCGCAGCCGGTAGGCGGCGGCGAGGCCAGAGACTCCGGCGCCCACCACGGCGCAGCGGTACGGCGCCGGGCGCCCCAGCTCCGATACGTGCCACGTGGGGGCACGTGGGTCTGCCCCGCCGAGGGCCAGCTCCTCGCTGAGGAATTGCTCCCAGCGCACCGTGGACGGGGCGCCGACCAGGAAGTCGAAGATCCGCCGGATGTGGGACGGGGTCGCGACGTGGTTGGGTGCTCCCGAGGAGGCGTGCGCCTCCAGGGCGTCGGCCGCCAGGGCCCGGGCCTCGGCTTCCTGCTCGGCTCCGAGGCCCCGACTGGGGACCAGGAGCTGTTCCTGATCGGGGGCCAGGTCCGCCCGGAGCACGTCGAGCTGGCCCGTGACCTGGGCCACGGCGCACAGCAACGGGTGCACCTCGGCGACCTCGAGGGCAGCCCGCAGACGGGCCATGTCAAGGGGCCCGTCCACGTCCAGGCTCATCTCCTGGTCCGGATCGGAGGGAACCACCGGGCGACAGGCGACGCGGTCATCGGGGCATTGGCGGTCAGCTCTGCATCGCCTTGACCAGCGCGGTCATCTGACTGTTGACCTCGACGGTCCGTGGGAGTTTGTCCATGGCCGAAGCCAGTGCCTCGGGTGTCCATCGATCGTCGGTGGACACCTCCTGGGCGATTGACCAGCCGGCGTAAATGCCGACGGAACCGCCGTACACGCTGAATACCTGGCCGTTGAAGGGGCAGGTCTCGGCAGCCAGGACGGCCACCAGGGGTGAGATGTTCTCGGGGTCGAACACGTGCTTGCCCATCGCCTCACCCAGACCGGGGGTCTGCAGGGTGAGGCGGGTCCGTGCGACCGGGGCGATGCAATTGGCCCGCACCCCGTAGCGATTGAGCTCCATGCCGTTGACCACGGTCATGGCCGCGATCCCTGCCTTGGCGGCCGAGTAGTTGGTCTGCCCGACGTTGCCGTGCAGCCCGGCGCCCGAGCTGGTGTTGACAATGGCCCGATCCACGATGTCGCCGGCCTTGGCCGCCTCGCGCCAGAATTCGGCGGCGTGGCGAGTGACGTTGAACGTGCCCTTGAGGTGCACCGCGATGACGTCGTCGAATTCCTGCTCGCTCATTGAGACCAACATCCGGTCGCGCAGGATCCCGGCGTTGTTCACCACAATGTGAAGATCACCAAAGGTCGACGTGGCCAGTTCGACGATGGCCTTGGCCTCGCCGAACGATGTGACGCTGTCGGTGCTGGCCACGGCTTGCCCGCCTGCGGCCACGATTTCGTCGACGACCGACTGAGCCGCCGAGACGTCTGCCCCGGAACCGTCGATGGCCCCACCGAGATCGTTGACCACCACCTTGGCACCAAGCGATGCGAAGAGGAGGGCGTGCTCGCGGCCGATGCCGCGGCCGCCTCCCGTGATGATGGCCACTCTGTCTTGCAACATGGTTCAGCTTTCCTTTCGGTACATGGTCACAACGGCGGCGCCGCCCAGACCAAGATTGTGTTGGAGGGCGACGGTGGCTCCGTCGACTTGTCGGGCCTCGGCCGCTCCCCGGAGTTGCCATGTGAGCTCGGAACATTGGGCCAAGCCCGTGGCACCGAGAGGATGCCCCTTGGAGATCAGGCCACCTGAGGGATTGACCACGACCTGGCCACCATAGGTGACGGCACCCGAATCGATCAGATCGCCGGCTTTTCCTTCCCCGCACAGACCCAATGCTTCGTACGTGATCAGTTCATTGGCGCTGAAGCAGTCATGCAGCTCAATGACATCGACCTCCTCGGGTCCCAGGCCCGACTCCTGGTAGACCGCCAGCGCGGCCGCTCTCGTCATGTCGAATCCGACCAGGCTCATGTCAGAGCCCGAAAAGGTGGACTCGAAGTCAGTCGTCATGGACTGACCCACGATTTCGACCGCCTGCGCCTCCAGACCGTGCTCCTTGACGAAGCGCCCGCTGGCCAGGACGGCCGCCGCACCGCCGTCGGAAGTCGGGCAGCACTGGAGCTTGGTCAAGGGGTCATGGATCATCGGTGCATTGAGGATGTCCTCAAGTGAGTACTCGTCCTGGAACTGGCTATAGGGGTTGTTCACGGAATGGCGGTGATTCTTCTCCCCGATCCGGGCGAATGACTCGGCCTTGACGCCGTAGCGCTCCATGTACTCGCGCCCTGCGTTGCCGAACATCTGGGCCGCCGGGGGGCCGCCAGCGAAGCCCCGACGCTCGTTCATGTCGATGAAGTGCTTATCGAGCGGCATGGTGCGATCGGTGTATTTCACACCGAGACTCCCCTTCTCCATCTTCTCGAAGCCCAACGCCAGGACGCAGTCGGAGATGCCTCCCTGAATGAACCTACGACCGAGGTACAGGGCCGAGCTCCCGGTCGAGCAGTTGTTGTTCACATTGACGGCAGGTATCCCCGTGAGCCCGAGCTCGTAGAGGGCACGCTGCCCCGTGGTGGAATCGCCATAGCAGTAGCCTACGAAAGCCTGCTCCACCAGCTCATAGGCAAGGCCGGCATCGGCCAGGGCCTTCTGGCCGGCCTGGCGACCCATATCGGGGTAGTCCCAGTCCACCGAACCCGGCTTCTCGAACTTGGTCATTCCCACGCCGATGACGAACGTGCGCTCTGACATTCAACATCCCCTCTGTGTCCGCCCGTTCACCCGCAAGGATCTTTGGGCCATGTAGGAAACGAGCGTTTACCAGATTGACACGCCGTGTCAAACCGTCACCTCGGGCCAGCGACGGTCCACACACTTCCGCTCTGGGTCAGTGGCCAGGTCCTCATGGCTTTCAGGGCGATGTACCTCTTCATGGGAACTGAACGGAGCAGTGCAAATACGGGAAATGTCAACCCCTTCACCACACCGGACGCGCGGCTCTGGCGTAGCGTCGACCGCCCTCTGGTGGTGCCCGGGCACTTTCCCGATCCGTCGAGCACCTTCGAGGTCGCGGTCAACGAGCTCTTGGCCAGCAAGCGCCACCTGGTGGTCGGAAGCCACCGGCACCTCTACGGCTACACCGCCAGCCAGTTCCTCGGCGGGCAAGGGGGAGGCAGGCAATCTCTCGGGGTAGGTCGAACGAACTCATGCCGGAGACCTGATGAATCCGCACTGCGTGACCTGTCCCGACACCCTTCGAGCGTTGGGAACCTGCGCAGACGGGTAAGTACCGTGAAGCAACCGCCCCGAGCGTGGCGTCTGGTGCCCTATTGAGACCTCCGGACCTTTCACATGCTCGGTGCATCCCGCGCGGAATGGCGGGAGCAACGATGCCACCGAACGTTTGGATCAACGGTCCGTTGAGGTCGGAGGAGTGATTGAGATCAAGCCCGTAGTATCCCGACCATGGCGGCGGAAGAGGACACCACCGTCCTTGAGTTGGAAATCGGCAATGTAGCGGGAGGTGGGGGTTGCGTAGCCCGCACTCCCGATGGACGTGTCGTCTTCGTCCGCCACTCGCTGCCCGGCGAACGGGTCATGGCCAAAGTGACCTCTTCGACCCGGTCGTACCTGAGGGCCGATGCCATCGAAGTGCTCCAGCCCTCACCCGATCGAGTGTCGCCTCCGTGCCCCCATGCGGGGCCGGACCGATGCGGTGGGTGCGACTTTCAACACGTCGACGTTGCTGCGCAACGCCGGCTCAAAGGTTTCCGGATCGCCGAGCAGCTCAAACGGGTGGCGGGGATTGTGCGGGAGATCGACGTCGAAGCGGTGCCTGGCGACGTGGCCGGATTGGGCTGGCGCAATCGGATCCGGCTCGCCATTGACCAAGACGGCAGGCCCGGTTTCCGCCAGCACCGCTCCCATGAAATCGAATACGTCAACGAGTGTCCCATAGCCAGCCCTTGGGTCAACGGGACCGGCGTCTTCGATGCGCAGTGGCCGGGGTTCGACGAGCTCGACGTGATGGTCGGATCAGATGGCAGGGACGCTGTGGTGTCCTTACAGGCATCCCGCAAGGTCAAGCTTGCGCTACCCGACCTCGGGGCCGGTGTCGTGGCCCGCGGGCGCGTCCTGCGCCAGCCGGGGTCGGTTCAGGCGGTCGTGTCCGGCTTCACCTTCCGGATCACGGCCGGAGTCTTCTGGCAGGTCCACGTCGGTGCCGCGTCAGCCCTCTGCCTGGCGGTGGTCTCCGCCTTGGGGACGTCCCCCGGAGAATCGGTGGTGGACCTGTATGCCGGCGCAGGTCTGTTCTCCGTCGTCTTGGCTGACGCCGTCGGTCCACGTGGCTCTCTCCTGGCGGTCGAGCGTGACCGTCGGGCCTGCGCGGACGCTGAGCACAACGGCTCGGCATTCCCGCAACTTCGCGTCCTGAAGGCCTCCGTCACGCCAGAATTGGTCGAGCGCGGCATCGGCCGGGCGGATCTCATCGTCCTCGACCCGGCCCGGGAGGGAGCGGGCACCGCCGTCATGGAGGCGATCGGGAATCACGGGCACACGGTCCGCAAGGTGGCGTACGTCTCCTGTGACCCCGCCACCTTCAGCCGGGACATTCGTCCCCTCCTCGCCCGCGGCTGGACGCTCTCGACGCTCCGCGCCTTTGACATCTTTCCGATGACCGAACACGTGGAACTGGTGGCCACCCTCACTCCCCCGCCTTAGGGGTGGCCCCCCAGCTCATGATCGATGTGGCCGATCGACTCGAACTGGAGCGTGGAATGGGCAACGTCGAAATGACCAGCCAGACAGTCCTGCAGGTGGTCCAGGACCCGGCCCGCGTCCCCGCTGGTCAGGCAGTCGTCAGTCACCACCACGTGGGCGGTGAGGATCGGGAGGGAAGAGGTCAATGTCCAGGCATGAAGGTCGTGCACCGATTCCACCTCGGGCAAGGCGAGCAGATGGCTGCGCACCTCGTCCAGGTCGATGTCCTCGGGCGTGGCCTCGAGGAGTATGCGGAGCGCCGGTCGCAGGAGCTCCACTGCGGCCTTGAGCATGAGGCAGACCACGACCAAGGATGCAATGGAGTCGGCCCTGGAGAAACCCGTGATCAAAATCACGATGCCGGCAATGGCGGTCCCCGCGAAGCCGTAGAGATCGGTGAGGATGTGGCGATAGGCACCCTCAATGTTGAGGGAGCTCCTGTCCGCTTTGGACATCGTGAGGGTGGCCACGAGATTCACCGCCACGCCGATGCCCGCCACCACTATGAGGTTCACCCCGATCACCGGCGAAGGTCTGACCAGGCGCTGCACGGCCTCGAAGGTGACCAGGGCGGAGACGAGGAGCAAGGTGATGCCGTTGGCGGCAGCGGCCAGGATCTCGGCGCGGATCATGCCGTAGGTGTGGGATCCCGTCTCCGGTCGGGCGGCCAGCCGAATGGCCAGGAGGGAGCCGGCGATCGCGCCGACATCGGCCAGCATGTGCCCGGCATCGGCCAGTAGGGCCAGGGAGCTAGAGGCGATGGCCATGGCCACCTCGAACACCATGAAGGCGCCGAGCAGGATCAGCGTGAGGTGCAGAGCCCGCCGATCGGTTCCCATCGAGTGGGCATGGTGGCCGTGTCCCCGTTCAGCCACGCGACGCCACATGATCGGCATGGGACAGGACTTCCTCAACGAGGCGGCGGACGTGGGCATCGTCGACCAGGTAGTAGATCCGCGTGCCCTGGCGCCGGCTGCGCACCAGACGGGCCAGACGCAACTTGGCCAGGTGCTGCGAGACACCGGCCGGTTGCGCTCCGATGAGCTCCGCCAACTCGTTGACGGAATGCTCGCCGCTGAGCAACGCCCAGATGACGCGCAGCCTGGTCTCGTCGCCCAGCAGCTTCAGCATCCCGACGGCGGAGTGAAACTCCTCCTGTGAAGGGTCTCCATATACCTGCGTAGTCACGTAGGTATTGTAGCAACCGATCAGGATCTATGGATCGGCCGTCACGCTGGCCGAGACTCCCGGGTAGGCATGCCCCATCCCCGGACCGAGGCCCACGGGCGCCCTGTCGATGCCCAGACTCCAACGGAGCTGGGCCGTGACTGCCTGATCGATGAGGGGCCATACCTTGGGCGGGGACACATCCGGGGCCAGGCAACCATCTGTGGCCATGCCCACGAATCCGCGGGGCAGACCAAGCTTCTTGATGACGGCGACCAGACCGCCCTGGGCGGCCCCGATGGAGCAGGCGTCGTCAAAGACGTTGTGACCGGCCCGGTCGAGCAGCACCAGACGCTTCGGTGTGCTGAGCGACGCGTAGAGCTTCTTGGTGCCCGCCGGATTGACCTCCTGGTCAGCCGTGCCCTGCATGAGCATTCCGGGCTTACCCCTCGGAGGCGTGGCAACTTCGGGGGCGAGGGCCACATAGGTCCGCACGTCCGGGCCCCGGGCGAATGCGATGGCGGCTCCCCCACCGGAAGAATGACCCAGTGACGCCACCCGGGTGAGGTCGAGCTTGTGACTCAGGAGGTCATTGGGCGCGGCATTCATGAAGCGCACGACGGCGAGCGCTTGTCGCAGGTCGGTGATGTCGCTCTGCCCCCGCCCCGTGGTCCCGCTGAACATGGCATGGAGGTCCCGGGAACGGTGATCGGGTGCAACCACCACGAAACCCCACGTGGCCAGGTGGTCGGTGAGAAAGCTCGACTGCTCGGGGTAGCCGCTGAACCCGTGGCTGAACATCACCACCGGGAAGGGTCCGGGCGTGGCGATGGGGACGTCCTGGTAGGCATCGGTGGCCAGGGTGGTGGGCAGGTCCTTCGGCAGATTCGCAGGGGTCGGCGCGGTCGGCGACCCGTTGAGCCAGCGCAACAGGTCGATGACATAGTGCGGTTTCCCCACGGTCGCCGCCGGGTCGACGGGGTACGTGATGACGAGAGTGTCGCCCCCCGGAGTGGTCTGGAAGGCGACCCCCGGTTTGTACGGACCGTCCTTGGAGAACACCGTGTTGGGGTTGCCGTGGGGAACCGCCGGCAGGTGATCGGGGATGCCCGCCGCCCCGGCAGCCGGGACAGGACCACAGAGACCCAAGATCCCCGCCGCCGCAACCGGGATCCACGCGGCGGTCCAGCGCATGAGCCCGGGGTGACATCTCTTCAAGAATTCTCCTTCCGGGTGGGGAATTCCCGAAGTTAGGTCAATCAGCGCTTGAATGGTCGTCGAGCACCGCCAATTCCGGAGGACGATGGATGAAGGTCACAATCCTCGATGACTACTTCGACACTCTGCGCACGCTGGATTGCTTTGCCAAGCTCGCCCCCCATGAGGTGACGGTATGGAACGACCATCTGCAACCCGTCGATCCATTGGTCGAACGGCTCGCCGGGTGCGAGGCCCTGGTGCTGATCCGCGAGCGGACCCAAATCGGCGCGGCCCTGCTGGAGCGGCTTCCCAAACTCAAGTTGATCAGCCAGCGGAGCGTCTATCCGCACATCGACATCGACGCCTGCACGCGACTGGGCATCGCCGTGTCATCGGATCTACATGCCGGGTCGCCCTCGTTCGCCACGGCCGAACTGACCTGGGGACTCGTCCTGGCCGCCGTCCGCCAGATTCCCCAGCAGGGGGCGTCGCTCAAGGCGGGCAACTGGCAGATGGGCATCGGATCGACCCTCCGCGACAAGACATTCGGGACCTATGGGTACGGCCGTATCGGCCGGGTGGTGGCTGACTACGCCCGCGCCTTCCACATGGGCGTCACCGTCTGGGCCAGTGAGGAGTCAAGAAAGCGGGCCCGGGCCGAAGGCATGACGGTGGCCGGGAGCAGGGAGGAGTTCTTCGAGTCATGCGACGTTCTCTCACTCCACATGAGGCTGGTCGAGGGGACGCGGGGCATCGTGAACGCCGATGATCTGGCCCGCATGAAGCCGACCAGCCTGCTCGTCAATACCAGCCGTGCCGACTTGATCGCACCCGGGGTGCTGCTGGAGGCGCTCCGCCGGGGACGCCCGGGATTCGCAGCCGTCGACGTCTTCGAACGGGAACCGATGCAGGATCCTGCCGATCCGCTCCTCAATATGGGCAACGTGGTGTGCACGCCACACATCGGCTATGTGACACGCGAAGAGTGGGAGCTGCAGTTCTCTGAGATCTTCGATCAGGTGAACGCGTACGCCACGGGCAAACCGATCAACGTCGTCAACCCTGATGCGCTCCGGCTCGCAGAGCGACAATGAGGTCGACGGCCGACCGACCATGTCGGCCCGAGTCTCGGATCTCGTGACTTGGCGCGCGGTCCCGGGTCGCGGCTCAGCCTCGCACGGCGAATTCCGCCAGGGATTCAAGCTGCTCGTCAGTGCCAACAGAAATCAGCACGTCCCCGGCCAGAATGGCATCCTCGGGCGAAGGGTTGGTCAAGAAGCTGCCGTCGGGTCGGCGTATGGCCAGGACCAAGGCTCCGGTGCGGTCGCGCAGGTGGGCCGAGCGAAGTGTCTTGCCGGCCATGTTCGACCGCGAGGAGATTGAGAGCTCGCCCAGACGAAACTTGAGGGTGCCGTCATGCATCACCACGTCGACAAAGTCCACCACGTGGGGCTGAGTCACGAAAGATGCCATGCGGTCTCCACCCAGCTGTTGGGGATTCACCACCCGGTCGGCTCCGGCGCGCAGGAATTTCGCCTCGGACGACCCGCTGCGGGCCCGGGCGATTATCTGCAGGTCCGGTCGCATCGACTTGCTGGCCACCGTCACGTAAAGGTTGTCAGCGTCTGTATTGAGTGCCGCAACCAGGGTGGCGGCCCGATTTATGCCGGCCCGGTGCAGCACCTCGTCGTCCGTCACATCCCCGCAGACCGAGGCATACGACACGTCGCGGAGCCGATCCTGGTCACGGTCGATGACGACGACGTCCCGACCGGCATTGTGGAGGAAGCGGGCCACCTCCCGGCCGACACGACCCCATCCGCACACGATCACATGGCTGTCCATCCGTTCGATGCTCTGTTCCATATTGCGCCTCCTCAGGAGATCTCGAACATGGCCCTCAAGGAGAATCTCGAACACCGCCGAGAAGGCGTAAAGGGCGGTGCCCACACCGACGAGGATGAGGACAATGGTGAAGAGCTTGCCGCTCTGATTCAACGGGTGAGGTGAGTTGAATCCCACCGTGGTGACGGTGGAGACCGATTGATACACGGCATCGAGGAGAGCGAAACCGAGAGCCAGATATCCGATGGTCCCGGCCAGGAGCACCAGAGCCAGGGCCCCGAGCCCGATCCACACCCTCTGAAACGGGTCCCTCACGAATCCCATTATGACCTACGTGCGTCGAAGCTCACGGACCTGGTGGCGGTAACCACTGGAGCGCGCCAAGGGTCAGGACTGCTGCGCCGTGGAGCGGTCCATGTGGGAGTCTCGGCAACCGATCGAGAAATGGCGCAGCAGCCCACGTTGAATCGGGTGCACGCCGATCTCCTGGTCGCTCTCGGTGTGATCGCGCTTCGGCTCGGAAAACTCTTGCCTGTGGGTGGGTCGAGGCAGAGGTGAACCCTATTTCGAAGCGTGTCCCTCGAAAGCCACGGCACCGGATGAATGAGACGCACCCCTGGGCGGGGCGAACGGGCGCCGAGGCCGCTGCCTGAGGATGCCCCGGGCGGCCTCTCTGCCCTGGGCCATGGCCTCCACCACCGTGGAGGGACCGGTCAGCGCATCCCCGGCCCTCCAGACCCGGGCTGAGCAGGGTACTCCGGCGGCGACCCTGGCCGTTTCACGGCCCAAGGCGAGCCGACCCACCGGGTGGTGGCGGGCGAAGGAAGGGGCGGCGTTGGCCAGAAGTCCACTGGCCACCCACTGCCGATCCGGGAGCGGCGCCACCGTCTTGGCCACGGGAGCACCGGGGATGCAGCCGAGAATTGACGGCTCAATCCGGTACCCCATGGCCATGACCACCAGGTCGACCTCCAGCGTGTCGGGGGCGGCTTTGGTGACGACGGGCTTGGCGGAAGCCGATTTCTGAGTGGTGTGGGCCAGGTGGGCGGCAGCGACTCGGCCGCCCGAACCCGTGATGCGCTCAAGCGTGGTCAAGAACCGGATCTCCACTCCCTCCTCTTCGGCTTCGTCCAATTCGTCGGGACGCACCGGGGCGAAGCGACGGTCCATCCAGTCGATGCACACCGCTCGTGCGCCGAGGCGCCGGGCGGTCCGGGCGACATCCATGGCCGTGTTCCCCGCCCCGAGTACGAGGACGGTTGCATCGGATGAGAGGGCGCCACTCTGCGCGTCACCCAAGGACAGCCCATCACCCCGGGCCAGCGCCTCGTGTGCCTCGGTGAGGAATCGGGTGGCATCCCACACACCGCCCAGATCGGTGCCCGGCACGTCGAGCGCCAGAGGCATACCGGCGCCCACCGCCATGAGCACGGCATCATGGACGTCCAGCAACTGCTCCATCTCGTCGGCCCCGATCCTGGTGCCGAAGCGGAATGTGACGCCGGAGTCGGCCAGCGCGCTGGCGGCCCGGTTGGCGATGGTCGGGGGCAGGGTGAAGTCCGGGATCCCCCACCGCAACAGCCCTCCGGCCTCGGCGTCCTGCTCAAACACGGTGACGTTGGCGCCGGCCTCATGGAGATCCCAGGCAGCGGCCAGTCCGGCCGGCCCCGATCCTACGATGGCGACGTCCATTCCGGGCCCGGCGCCGACCTTTTGGCGGGGCGGAGGGACTGGGGCATTGTCGGTGACGAAGCGCTCCAGTGCCCCGATGGCCACGGGCTCCCCGCCGGCCAGGGACCAGCTGCAGGCGCCCTCGCACTGCACGGCTTGGTCGCAGACCCGGGCGCACACGTCCGGCAGCGTGCTGGTGCGGCGCAGGACCGCATGCGCTTCGTCAAGGTCACCGCGCCCGAGGGAGGCGATGAAACTCGGGATGTCGTTGTGGGCTGGGCAGCCGCGCACGCACGTCGGGTCCGGGCAGGCCAGGCACCGTTCGGCCTCGCGCATCGCGTCATCCCAAGAGGTGATGCCGCGGCGGGTCTCACTGTGGTCACTGAGCAACGCATCGGGGTGATGGGTCACCAACGGAGTCCGCGGAGCCACCATGATGGGCCCCGAGACGGTGATGGCCGCAAAGGGGCAGGTGCGCACACACTGGCGGCAGCCGTTGCAGAGCAATTCGTCAGCGGTGACGACCCATGAGGCGGCATTTAGGGAGATAGCACCGGTGGGACAGCGCACGAGGCATTCCTGGCAGCCCGCACAGCGATCCACCAATACCGTCACTTGCGGCAATGCGGTATCGGGCCGGTCCCCGGTGATGGTCATCGGATCTTCCTCCTCAGGTGGCGGCGTGCATGATCACGTACATGAAGGCCGCACCCACTCCGCTGGCGAACACAAAACCGAGGCTGGCCAACCGGGTCGCGGTCGGGCGAGACGAAATGCCAACCAGCTCCCGGGACCCGATGCGCCAGGTGGCCCACAGCGCGGCCGCAGTGCCGAGGGCCAGCACCACGACCTGGGCGATGACGATGCCCTGACCGTTGAGGAGACTGGTGTTGTACAGCGCCGAGTGATTCGAGCCGAACCCGAAGGGATGCCCGATCGCCGGGATGAGGCGGGGGACGAACTCGAAGAACTTCGGGAGCTGGCGGGCGAAGTAGTCGGCACCGACGATGGGAATGAGTCCGTAGGCGAGGGGGAGAAACAGCGCCCGGAAACGGCTGGTGCGCTGCAGGAAGCCACTCCCACCCTCACCGATGTCCGGGCGGACGACGACCCGGCTCAGAAGCCAGACCACGCCAGCGATAAGCGCAGACACGCCAAGGATCATCCCGACATATGCCAATGGATCGGGATAGTGCGGGAAGTGAAGGACACGGTTCAGCCAATTGTCGACGGGCGCGTACACGTTGGTGGAGTTGAACTGCTGGTACAGCACCAGTCCGAACAGCACGACCACCGACCAGGCCACGTCGGCACGGCGACGACGAGGCTCCACCACCGACGTGAGCGGGCGTTGGATGAAGAGTCCGACATTGTCCGAGGGGCAGGCTTTGAAGCACTCGGTGCACAGCCCGCAGGACAGGTTGGACTCAGCGCTGCCCGGCCAGGTGTACCAGGGGCATCCGTAGCCTGACTCGCCACCGCGCATGCATTCCTTGGTCTTGCAGTTGAGGCAGACGTCCCGGTCCCGGGTGCGGAACCCGGCCACCGACCCCATGGCCCCCACGGTGCCGATGACGGCGGTAAGCGGGCAGAAGTAGCGGCAGAAGGACCGCCGCTCGAAGACGAGGAAGAACACCACCGCGCTGGCCACGATCCCGATCACCATCCAAGAGGTGTCCATCGGGTTGCCCGGACCGGCGATGTTGAAGAACTCCTCCACGAAGGTGAGGAGGAGGAAGGCGGCCACCGGGATCATGAACCCGTAGCGGGCGATGGGTTCGGGTACCTTGCGACCAAGGCCGAGGGTCTTCTGCGTGCGCTGCCAGAACGTCCGGCGCTGCAGCCACTCGGCAAACCCGCCGAAGGGGCACATGGCGCACCACGCCCGGCCGACCACGACCATCATGACGAAGACCAGGCAGAACCACAGGTACCAGGTGATGGCGGTGCCGAAGTTGAGCCCGGGGTCGACGGTGCCCGCCAGGCCCGAGATGATGACCATCCAGAAGATGATCTGATTGGGCACGATCAACGCGAACTGGAACTTTCGGTTCCGCATCAGACGGGCGACGCGGGGATTGCGGGCCAGGTCCCAGCCCGCCGGCGGGTCGGTGTCGGCGAACCGCTCCTCAATCCCGACCCGCTGGGGCGGACGCAGCTTGACCGCCACCGACACGGGGTCGGTGGCGATGTCGACCTGAGGCTCTGCCGGCAGAGTCAGAACCATCGTTGGCTTATTTGATCTACGTAGAGTCTCTGACTTCCCATAAGCCCGATTATTACAAATGAATTGCTCTACGTCAAGAGTATAACTATACTTATCTTCTGATGAACCTGACCCTTTCCAAGCGGGGCGATTACGTGGTCCGGTCAGCATTATGCCTGGCCAGAGCCTACGAATCGGGCGAGCAGCGCAAAATTCGCGAGGTCGTGGCCGAAATGGGGGTGCCACAGAACTACGCCTCACAGATCCTTGCCGAGCTGGTCCGGGGTGGGCTGGCGACCTCGCGCGCCGGCCGGGACGGGGGCTACCGTCTTTCCCGGGCGCCCGAATCGATCTCCCTCTTGGAAGTGGTCGAAGCGGGTGAGGGGCCGCTACGGCCCGACCGTTGTGCTCTCGGTGACGGGCCGTGCCGGTGGGAGGGCGTCTGCCCGCTCCACGCAACCTGGTCGGCCGCCACCGAAGCCCTGCGGAAGGTACTGGCCGACGCAACGCTGGCCGAGGTGCAGAAGCAGGACCTCGCACTGGAAGAGGGATCGGCGGTGAGGCCGGCAGACTCCCACCGGACGGTTCACACCAACATTCAGGTGGAGGACTGGGTCCACATTGAGCGGGGGGCCGACGCCATTGTGGAGCGGTTGCAGCACGATGGGTGGATAGCCCACCATCTCGGCGAGGCCTATGGCGAGGCCGAGAGCCTGCGCTCCCACATCGACCCGGAGAGCTCGCCGTGGAGAGCGACGTCAGCAGCGGCAGTGCGCCTGGGACCGCCAAGCACGCGGCCCGACGGAGCGACGCACCTGGCACTTTCCTGGCAGGTCTCGCTGGCTGGAGGGGCCGATTCACGCCTGGAAGGGCAAGTCGAACTGCGCTCCATCGATCGCGATCGGACGGAACTGCATCTGGTGGGCCGGTTCCGTCCTCCGGCGCGCCCGGGGCCGGCGGCCGAGCCCGACCCGAAGGCCGATCGCCTCACCCGGGCCACGGTCCGCTCATTCCTCCGGCGGGTGGCGTCGGCGATTGAAGTTCCCTGACGTCCCGGAACGACACCAGGGTGGGCGCTGCGAGACTCGATCCCACAACCTCAGCCGTGCCACACCTTGCGAGCCCTTTCGGTGACCTGAGGCTCCTAGGACATGAGGGCTTGGACTAGGCGGAGGCGGCTGCAGGCGGGTGGGTGGAGGGAGAGACGTATCGGAGCCGGTGCGCCGTGCCTGACCACGCTATGGGTCAACGCGGCCGAACGGGGCCACCCAGCAATTGGTCGAATCGGTTGGCCCCACCACCGAGCATCGAACGGGGCGACCCTCAGTTACAAATGAAACATCGGAGGGAGCGGTGGTCCATCGCTCAGATGCCCGTGGTTGTATTCGGCCCTCCCTGCCCTCCACGCTCCTGAGCGGAGCGCATCGCGGCCGGGCGAACCTGTCTGAAGGCGCGGTTCACCAGCCAAACGGGAACCAGCGCGTACCAGGCAATCGACATGGCGATGCCAGCCGGGAGTGAGAGCACGACGAGGGCGGCCAGGTGGAGCCCGCCGGGAACCCGGCGCATCCGAGTGGGCAACGGCGTATCCGCCAGGCGGCAGGCATCGTCCACGGACAGGGCCAGGAGCTCCTCGTATGCGAACCCGTAAAGGTTCTGCTGGCTCCTCCCGGCCAGAAAGGCGCGCACGGTGCGCCTCGGCGCTGCCATCAATCCACCGAGCAGTCCGGCCAGGTCGAGCACCCAGGCGGCTACATAGTCCCGGCAGCCGCCACTGGCCAGTTCCCAGGCGCTGATCTCGAGCTCGCCGATCCGATCAGTCCGGTACCCGCTCACCAGGTGGTTCAGGTCGTGGATTTGGACCGCCCGCTTACGAGCCCGCGTGTTTGGGATCGGATAGGGCAGGTGAAAGATTCTCACCACCGCGAAGAGGTCGGAATCGCCCGCATCGGGCGGTAACCCGCTCGCTGCCAGGTGCTCGACCAGCGCTTCTCGCACCGACGTGTCCGTGATTCCGCTCACAAGATCAGCGTACGCGCTCTCGGCGTTGACTCTCCATACGGGAACGTGAACGTAGGTGAGCGACCGCCGGCGAGGGTGCTTCCCGTACGAACTCGGACACCAGAGTCGTGGAGATCCCGGGTCAACCTCGACCCGGCGGTGTGGGGTTCCCATCGTGGGAAACTCAGGGAGCCGAAGGGCCGCTTCCTGGCCAACTGGGAAAGGATGGTGACGTGGGCATAGCAGATGAGCAAGCGGCTCGTCTCGTCTGGCAGTACGGCGAGCCGATCCACGCAGTGGTCTTCTTCGCCCCGGAAACCCGTGTGGCAACGGACGGGCTCGGCCTCCGGGGCGGCTGGATGAGCTACTTCGGCTGCCGCGCGGCACCTCTCGGCGCCGTGCCGCCGGCCGTGGTGACTTCGATCTTCTACGGCTTTCACCCACGACGGGTCGAGCGCGCCATCCCCGCCGCTTGGGCTTACGCCGATCCACGACGGCTCATCGACGCCCGACTCTCGGCGATGGACGCCGCGCTTGGTCGGCTTCTGGGAGAAGCGATCGATGGGCCCGACGTTCGGCGAGCCGCGTCACTCGCCACCACCGCGGTCCACTCAGCTGACTTCTCGGGCCGACCGTTGGGCGCGGCGAACGCGGCTCTCGCCGATCCGGGCGCACCCCACCTCCAGCTCTGGCAGGCCCTCGGCGCGATGCGTGAGCATCGCGGCGATGGACACGTCTCGTGCCTCGTCGCCAACCAGGTCGACCCGTGCGAGTCCCTCGTCATGCAAGCGGCCACTGGGCGCTCAGAACGGGAGAGCCTTCGTGACAACCGCGGGTGGACAGATGAAGAGTGGGGTACGGCGGTCATGCATCTTCGAGAGCGGGGATGGCTTGACGACAACGAGCATCCCACTCCGGCAGGTACCAAGGCCCGCGATGCCATCGAAGCTGCTACCGATCGATTGGCGGTGCCCTTCGTGGCCACCCTCGGCGCCCGAGCAGTCGAACTCGTGGAGGCGATGCGTCCGCTCGCCGAACGGATCATGGCGGCGGGCGAGGTGCCGAAGCGGAACAACATGGGCCTGCCCTGGCCAAGTCAGTAGCGCGCACGCAGGAGTCCGACGGTCGGGACAGCGCCGCATTTCCAGTCCCCGAACAGGACTTATCAGGCGGGCGCTGCGGGCCTCGAAACCACGACCTCAGCCAGTGCATGGGGATACCCCCGAGTCAATCGGATGAAGTAACCGAAGGTCTTCCGGAAGCCACCAGGAGGGCCGTCCAAGGGTCGGCAGTTTCGGGGATTGCTCTTCGGTCCAACATCCAAAGGGACTCAGTTTCAAGAATCGCGTTGCACATCTCGTCGGTTGGGGTGAGCGCGCTTCCTAACCCGGATAGGACGTCATGTGTATGAATGATCAGTTCGTAGGCCGCCCTGGCACACCAATCCGATAGATCCAGTTCAAGAACGCCGTCCGATGCGGTCACGTCTCCCGGCGAATCACGCACCACTCCGAGAAGCAGGGCCATCGCTCCTCGAAGGCCGGCGATCAGATCGGCCGGACTCGCCTCGGGTCGCGCGTGAAGCTCTTCAAGGGGAATGAAGCCTGAATGCGCCTGGGCGCCAATCTGCATCGAATAGGAAAAGAGGCAATCGATCGAGTGCTCGACCGTCTGCCAGCAGCTCCACTCCAGCTGTCCAGCCTTTATCGAACAGTCAGCTTCAGCTACGCCGTCCAGCGCACTGAGCGAAAGCTCGACCAGCTCAGCAAGGTCAAGGTCGTTCATCCGGTCAATCTTGTCCGATCTGGATTACCGCTGTCCCAGGGCCGGCGGACGGGGTGACCCTTGGACTCCGTAACCCCATGAGGACCCTGTCCACTCTGCACATGGAACCACCACAGCACTCTGCCTTCCGGGGCTTGCTTGACCGCCGCTTCACTCCCCGGGCCCTGGACCCCTTGGCCCCAACTGCCCGCCTGGCCGCGGTCGAGGTCATCGCAGCCGCGGAGGCCCACGAGGAGATCGACGTCGTGTCCGAGCTCAGCGCGCCGTTCCCGTTGACGGTGATCGCCGAGCGGCTCGGAATTGAGGAGACGGATCGGCAGGACTTTCGGCGTTGATCCGATGCGGCCATCTGACCCTCCTGGTTGCCGGCAAGGAGACCACGCGTACCCTCCAGTCGAGCTCTGCCCTGGTACTCGGCCAACATCGCGATCAGCGAGACAAGCTGGACGCCGAACCCGCCCTGCTACCGGGGCTCTCGAGGAGTGCCTACCCTGGGTCACGCCGGTCCAAGCCTTCTCCCGCACGGCCACCGAACCTGGCACGGTGGGCCGCACCGACATTGCCCAGGGTGACTACCTGTGCATGCTGTACGCCTCGGGATACCGGGGCGAGGCGCTGTTCGGGGAGATTGCGGCGCAGTTCAACATCAAGCGGCCCACCAATCCGATACCCGTCCTATGCCATCACGGGCACGGCTGATCGGGTGGCGTCCCCCACGGTGGCCGGCATCCGCGCCTTGCCGGTGGTGCTGGCTCCCTGTACCACGACATGACGTAGCTCGGCGAGCAGCGACTCCACCGCGTCGGGGTCGGCACTGAGTTGCGCCCTTCCCGCTATTCGTTCGGTTCGCACTAGGCCGGTCTCGCGCAGCGACTTCATGTGCATGCTCACGGTGGGTTGGGCCAGTCCGAACGAGATGGCAAGGTCACCTACGGTGCTCGGGTGGGAGGCCAGGAAATGCAGCAGGGCCAGCCGAGTGGGATCAGCCACCGTCTTGAGCCGCTTGGCCAGCGCTTCGGTCCGCAGCCGAGCTTCAATGCCGTTC
>Ga0307373_10001779_pt1 | contig 40082 bp, 46 predicted proteins | sample OX2MG_FD_202534 | JGI IMG/M metagenome (GOLD analysis project Ga0307373, IMG submission 202534) | Soil microbial communities from Risofladan, Vaasa, Finland - OX-2 | ecosystem: Environmental > Terrestrial > Soil > Coastal area > Acid sulfate soil | place: Finland: Risofladan, Vaasa | collected...
CACTTATCTGACTAACGCCGTAGTCGGCAATAGCAAGTCGTCCTTCAGGAGTGTCTACAGAGACAAGGAGTGTTTTAAGGTGCGCAATGTGTTCATTTGCCGAGGCCTCGGTTGCTAAAATCTTTTCGGCATCTTCAAGGGTTCCCTCTAGGAACATAGCATTTCTTTCCATAGAGTTTTGCATATAGCGGATAATAGCATATGGATAACCGCAATCAGTTGCGGTCTTCTTGGTGGCTTTTTCTTTTGCCTTCGTAGCTGATAGGTATTTGTTCTGAACGAGGCCGTTATTTCAGCATGTAGCCGATGAGCAGCGATAACCCGAAGAAGAATACGAAAGTGAACGTGGCGACAGTGAGCGCCTCGCGCCAGAGCCGCCAGCCCTCGAACTTGTGCTTCCGGTATTCCTGAAAGGTGATGAGGAACGCGATGCACGCGGCGAGGAAGCCGAACGTGCCGCCGATGATGAGAAAGAAGGAGGTAAGCATAGAGAGCAGACGTAGTGCCATGTTACCACTGGTTGTAGAAACATGACCGGCCGCGCTTGCTTAAGCGCCTAATCCATCCCGCGACGCCGGGAGGCGCTGCGGGGGCGGGGTATAGTGCCTATATGTCCATCCGCGACCAGGCGTTTGAGCTCCTCGCCGCGAATCGCCGCACGACCGACGGGCACATGTACACGGTCCCGTCGCCCGACGCCTATCCCTACCAGTGGCTCTGGGATTCCTGTTTCCATGCCATCGTGCTCGCGAAGTCCGAGCCCGAAGCGGCGATGGCGGAATTGCGCGCGCTCGTCTCGCGGCAGTTCCCGGACGGCATGATCCCGCACATCATCTACTGGGTGCCGGGCAACCTGCACCGCTACGACTGGGGCACGAACGGCACGAGCGCGCTCACGCAGCCGCCAATGCTCGCGTACGCCGTGTGGGAGATCTACAAGGAGACGCATGACGACGCCTTCCTCGCCGAGCTCTATCCGGCGCTCGCGAAGTACTACGAGTACCTCATCGACAAACGCGACCCGCACGACCACCACTTGGTCGGCATCATCAATCCGGATGAATCCGGCGAGGACAACTCGCCGCGCTTCGACGCCGTCCTCCACGTGCCCGCCGACATCTCGCTCCACGACCACCTCGCGCGGCGCCTCGAGCTCGTCGACGCGAACCGCACCTGCGACTTCGACGCGGAACTGTGCATGAAGCGGCATTTCTGGGTGAAGGACGTGCCGTTCAACGCCATCCTCGTCGAGAACCTGCGCATTTTGGAGCACATCGCATCCCTGCTCGGGAAGGAAGACGGCGAGCATTTCTGCAAGCTCAACATCGAGCTCGTCAGCGCCGCGATGCGCGAGCGCCTCTACAAGGACGGCATCTACTGGTCGCACGTCGCCATCACCGAGTACGAGCCGCTCACGGTCGCGACCTGGGCGCACTTCGCGCCCCTGTTCGCTGACCTCTATACGCCAGGAGAGGCGCGGGCTCTCGTCGAGGGGCAGCTCTTCAATGAGGACACGTTTTGGTCGCCCTTCGGAGTGCGCACGGTCTCGAAGCAGGAAGAGGCCTATCGGCCGGACGGCTACTGGCGCGGCTCGGTCTGGATGGCGCCGCATTGGTTCATCTACAAGGGCCTCATGAAGTACGGCTTCGCCGAGGAAGCGCGCGTGCTCCGCGATAAGTCCATCGCGCTTATCGAGCATGCGGGCTTCCGCGAATACTTCAATCCGGAGACTGGGGAAGGATACGGCGCGAAGGATTTCACCTGGGGCGCCTTGGTGGCTGATATGATGGACGCATGACCTACGAAGAACTCACCGCCCAACTCGGCTGGGCGCCGGCTATCGAGAGCGAACGCCCGGGCGACTATCCGCGCATCGTCGTCGGCGGCATGGGCGGCTCGGCGCTCCCCGCACACGCGGCGCGCTTCCTTGACCCGAAGCTTCCCGTCCATTCGCATCGCGATTACGACCTGCCGGCGGGCGCATCGGCGGATGCGCTCTACGTCGCCATCTCATACTCGGGGAACACTGCCGAGACGCTCTCCTTCGCGCACGCCGCGCACGAGAAGGGATTCCCGCTCGCGGCCATCGCCTCGGGCGGCGAGCTCGCGTCCTTCGCCAAAGACAACGCCGTCCCGTTCGTGCGCGTGCCTGCGGGACTCCCGCCGCGCGACGCACTCTTCTACCTCCTTCACGCCCTCTACGCGTTCATCGGCGAGGAGGAGCTCCGGAGCGCGCTCGGCGCCGTCGCCTTCGACCCGGGCGCCGCACACGCGGAGGCGGACGACCTCGCCGGGGCGCTCCGCGACACGCTGCCGTCCTTCTACGCCTCGCGCCGCAACGGCTTCCTCGCCGAGATGGCGAAGATAAGCTTCAACGAGACGGCGAAGATGCCCGCGAGCGCGAACGTATTCCCGGAGCTGAACCACAACGAGATGCAGTCGTTCGATACATCCGCGCCCGAGAACGTGACCGCGCTCGCGCGCTTCGTGCTCCTGCGCGATGCGACCGACGACTCGCGCATCGCGCGCCGCATGGACGTCTTCACCGAGGTCATGCGCACGCGCGGCCGCGTCGTGCGCGACCTTCCGGTCGGCGGCGCGAGCCGCGCCGAGACGCTCGTGCGCGGCTGGTACGTCGCCTACCTCGCCGCGCTCGCGCTCGCTAACGTCCGCGGCATCGACCCTGACGCCGTGCCGCTCGTCGAGGATTTCAAGAAGCGCTTATGAGCCGCATCATCTTCGATATCGGCGGGACGAATATGCGCGTCGCGCGCGCGGCCGGCACGACTTTCGAAGGGGAGGTGAAGATAGATACGCCGCAGGCGCCCGAGGAGGCCTTCGCGACCCTCGCGAAGCTCGTCGAATCAGCCGCCGACAGCGACGGCGTCGAGGTCATCGCGGGCGGCGTGGCGGGCGTCGTGAACGCCGAGGGCGACGTCATCGCTTCGCCGAATCTTTCCGCGTGGCAAGGCATGCGGCTCGGGGAGCGCCTCGCCGAGCGATTCTCGGTGCCGGTGCATATCGAGAACGACGCGAGCATGGCCGCGCTCGGTGAGGCGCAGTACGGCGCGGGGAAGGGCGCCGGCATCGTCGCGTACCTCGGCGTCGGTACGGGCGTCGGCGGCGCGCGCGTCGTCGACGGCGCTCTCGACCGCCGCGCGCAAGGGTTCGAGCCGGGGCATCAGATAGTCGACGCGGCGAGCGGCGGGACGCTCGAGTCGCTCGTCGGCGGCGGCGCGCTCGGCTTCCGCTACGGCATGGCGCCCGCGTCCCTGCCGCGCAGCGCCTATGACGCCGCACTTCCCGCGCTCGCCGCGGGCGTCTGGAACGCCATCGTGCTCTGGTCGCCGGATGTCGTCGTGCTCGGCGGCTCGCTTATGAGCGAGGAGAACGGCTTCCGCGTCGCCGACGTCAAGAACGAGGTCGAGAAGGTGCGGCGCGTCCTGCCGGCCCTGCCGCGCATCGCGCGCGCCGCGCTCGGCGACGCGTCCGGCCTCTACGGCGCGCTCGCGCGTCTCGGGAATTGAAAAGCGGGAGAGAATGCCGTACGCTGCAAAAGCGCTCACACGGGCGCAGTTCGTTTGCGCCGATGTAGCTCAGTTGGCAGAGCAGCGCCATGGTAAGGCGCAGGTCGTCGGTTCAATCCCGACCATCGGCTCACTTTTTTGCGGAGGGCTTTTGTGCTAGAAAAGGGGAACGCCGCCTTAGCTCAGCTGGTGGAGCGCCGCCGGCGAGTATCGTGACAAAGGTCAGCACGTTCGCGTAGAATCCAGTCATTGCCGCCTTAGCTCAGCTGGTAGAGCAACGGTATCGTAAACCGTAGGTCCCCAGTTCGATCCTGGGAGGCGGCTCAGAGAATCATGACTCCATCGGGCCGCGTTGCGGTTTCCGGGGAGAACCCATAAGATAGCGCTATGGAAGACTTCGAAAAATCGAACCGCGGGCCGAGCGAGGCGGCACGCGGTCATGCTGCTGAGCGTGACGCTGAAGCGACTGCGCGGGAAACCGAACGCATCGCGCAGAACCAGGAACTCGTCGGCCAATATCGGGATACGCTCTCGAAGATACGGGAGTTGCAATCGCGTCTCCATGAGAGCGCTACGGTCGACGCCGAGACGGAAAAGCAGTGGGAAGAGCTGCAGGCGATGAAAGAAGCGCAAGGGGCGCTCCTGAAAGCGAACGGCATCGATCCGGCGTCGCTCCCCGAGTGAACGCCGCGAACGATGGATGACTCCGCAGAGGCGCGGCTGAAAGAGCTCGAAGCGCAGATGGCGTCGCCCGAATTCTGGGCGGACAAGGACGCGGCGCAGCGCCTCGTGCGCGAGTATCAGGCGCTCAAGGAAGGCGGCGAGGGCGACGCGCACGACCGCGGCGCGGCGACGCTCGCCATCCTCGCGGGCGCGGGCGGGGACGACGCGGAGGACTTCGCGCGTATGCTCCGGCGCATGTACGAGGGCTACGCGTCAAAGAAGGATTGGCGCGTGCGCGAACTGCATGCGAACGAGAATGATCACGGCGGCTACCGCAATCTCCTGCTCGAAGTCGACGGCGGGCCCTCCGCCAAAGGCGGGGCAGGGCCGTATGGCCGCCTGAAGCACGAGGCGGGCGTGCACCGCCTCGTGCGCATCTCGCCCTATAACGCGCAGGCGAAGCGCCAGACGTCCTTCGCGCTCGTCGAAGTGCTGCCCGTGCTCACCCAGAGCGACACGGTCGAACTCTCCCCGGACGATCTCGAGATACAGTTCGCGAAGTCCGGCGGCGCGGGCGGCCAGAACGTGAATAAGCGCGAGACCGCCGTGCGCATCCTCCACAAGCCGACGAATATTTCCGTGCACGTCTCCTCCGAGCGCAGCCAGCAGGCGAACCGCGAGCGGGCGCTGGCCCTCATCAAGGCGAAGATATTCGCGCAGGAGGAGGCAAAACGCGCGGCGGAGGCCAAAGGCCGCTCCATCGCCGCGACGACCGCCAACGAATGGGGCAGCCAGATACGCTCCTATGTCCTTCACCCCTATAAGATGGTGAAGGACCACCGCACGGGCCACGAATCCGGTGCTCCCGAGAAGGTTCTTGAGGGCGACCTCGACGCCTTCATCGACGCTGCGACGTCCTCCGGAGGCGCCTAGGCCGCTTATCCCCAGCTCCAGCCGTGCGGCGGGACCGCGTACGCCTTGCTCGCGCCTGGGGCTTGCCCCGTATCGACCGGCGAACGCCATTCCGCGTGCTGATTTCGACACATTTCTCCGCATTTGTCCTTCCACAGCGCGGTACGCTTTGAATGCGGTTCGAAGCGGGGTACAATGAGCGGCGAGTCATGATTTATTTCGATAAGGTGACGAAGCGGTACGGAGACTTGATGGCGCTCGAGGACATCACGCTCTCCATCGCCCCCAAGGAATTCGTCTCCATCGTCGGCCACTCGGGCGCGGGCAAGACGACGCTCCTCAAGCTCCTCCTCGCCGAGGAGCGTCCCACGGGCGGCTCGGTCTTCTTCGAATCGGTCGACGTAAACGACCTCCCGAGCGGCTCGCTCTATCGCTATCGCCGCAAGATTGGCATGGTGTTCCAGGATTTCCGCCTCATCCAGAACAAGACGGCGTACGAGAACATCGCTTTCGCCATGGAGGCGGCCGGCCGCACCGACAGCGAGATCGCGAGCGACGTGCCGTACATCCTCGAGCTCGTAAACCTCGCCGACAAGGCGTCGCACTTCCCGGCGCAGCTCTCGGGCGGCGAGCAGCAGCGCATCGCCATCGGCCGCGCTATCATCAACCAGCCGGACATCATCGTCGCCGACGAGCCGACGGGGAACCTCGACCCCATCAACGCGTACGAGATCGTCGAGATCTTCAAGAAGATCAACGAGCTCGGCACGACCATCATCATCACGACGCATAACAAGGGCGTCGTCGACGCCGTCAGTCGGCGCGTCGTGACGATGGATCGCGGCAAGGTCGTCCGCGATGACTCGTCGGGGCAATACGTCCTGTGATATCGAACGGCATATGAACGGCATGGTCATCAAACGGGTGTTGGCAGGCGGCGGGAAGAATTTCATCCGCGGCGGCGCCGTGTCGGCCGCGACCGTCCTCATCATGACGGTGACGCTCGCCATCATCGGCTCCCTCATCTTCCTTTCCGCGCTCCTCTCCTTCACGCTGAACTCCATCAAAAACAAGGTCGACGTCTCGGCGTACTTCGTCACCTCCGCCACCGAGCAGCAGATACTCGCCGTGAAAGCCGAGCTCGAGAAGCTGCCGCAAGTCGCGAGCGTCAGCTACACCTCTGCCGACCAGGCGCTCGCCGACTTCCGCGCGCGCCATGCGAACGATCAGCTCACGCTCCAGGCCCTCGACGAGCTCGGCGGGAACCCCTTGGACGCCTCGCTCGAGATACGCGCGAAGGACCCGTCCCAGTACGAGAGCATCGTTAACTTCCTCGAAGCGTCGCCGGCGCTCTCGACGAGCGGCACCTCCATCATCGACCGCATCAACTACGCGCAGAATAAGCAGGTCATCGACCGGCTCTCCGTCGCCATCCAAGCGACGCGCGAGGTGGGTCTCGCGGTCGTCATCGTCTTCGCCATCGCCTCCATCCTCATCGCGTTCGCGACCATCCGCCTCGCCATCTACACGGCAAAGGACGAGATTGCCGTGATGCGGCTCGTAGGGGCGAGCAATGCCTACATCCAGGGTCCGTTCATCGTCGCCGGCGTCATCACGGGCGCCATCGCCTCCCTCATCGTGCTCCTCCTTTTGTGGCCCACGACCTGGTACCTTGGCGGGCAGACCGCGGCATGGCTCGGCGGCTTCGACCTCGCAGCGTACTACACGGGCAACTTCCTCCTCATCTCGACCATCCTCATCGGCTCGGGCATCGCGCTCGGCGGCGTCGCGTCCGTGCTCGCCATCCGCCGGTATCTGAACGTGTAGCTCGCGCATGGCAAAAGAAGGACATAAATATATATTCGTGCTCGGCGGAGTGATGAGCGGCGTCGGCAAGGGCGTCGTCACCTCGTCCATCGGCCTCCTCCTGCAGCAGAAGGGCTACCCGGTGAACCTCGTGAAGGTGGACCCGTACCTGAACGTCGATGCCGGCACGATGAACCCGACCGAGCATGGCGAGGTCTTCGTGCTCAAGTCCGGCCTCGAGACCGACCAGGACATGGGCAACTACGAGCGTTTCCTCGGCCGCGACCTCACGCCGGACGACTACATGACGAGCGGCATGGTGTACCAGTCGGTCATCGCTCGGGAGCGGGCGCTCGAGTACGGCGGCAAGTGCGTCGAGGCCATCCCGCACGTCCGGGACGAGATCCTGCGGCGCATCGAGCGCGCGGCTGCCTACAATGGCAGCCGCGTCTCGGTCATCGAGATCGGCGGCACCATCGGCGATTTCCAGAACGCGCTCTTCATTGAGGCGGCGCGCGTGCTCAAGATGGAGCACCCCAAGGATGTGCTCTTCGTGATGGTCTCCTACCTGCCGACGCCGGGCACTTTGGGCGAGATGAAGACCAAGCCGACGCAGACGGCCGTGCGCGACCTGAACTCCTACGGCGTGCAGCCGGACTTCATCGTCGCGCGCTCGCACGAGCACGTCGACGACAAGCGCAAAGAGAAGCTCGCCATCTGGTGCAATGTGCCGAAGGAGCGCGTCATCAGCGCGCCCGACATCAAGAGCATCTACGAGGCGCCGCTCAACTTCGAAGAGGACGAGCTCGGCGATGCGCTCCTCGAGACGCTCGACTTGCCGGAGAAGCGCCGCGCGTCGCTCGCCACGTGGCGGCGCTTCGCGCATGCGGTCGGCGACGAGAAGGCGCCGCCAGTCGAGATTGCCATCGTCGGGAAATATTTCGATACGGGCGACTTCGTCCTTTCCGACGCGTACCTCTCCGTCATCGAGGCCATCAAGTTCTCGGCGGCGAAGCTCGGCCGGCATCCGAACATCTCCTGGGTAAACTCGAAGGATTTCGAGAAAGGGAGGCCGGTCTCGATGCTGAAGAAATATGACGGCATCATCGTGCCCGGCGGCTTCGGCGAGAGCGGCATCGACGGGAAGCTGAAAGCCATCCGGTTCGCGCGCGAGCATAAGATGCCGTACTTCGGACTCTGCTACGGCATGCAGCTCATGGTCATCGAGTACGCGCGCCACGTCGCCGGCCTCAAGGACGCGCACACGACGGAGATTCGGAAGAGCGCCGAGCATCCGGTCGTCGACCTCATGCTCGAGCAGAAGAAGCACCTCGCGGACAACAAGTACGGCGGCACGATGCGCCTCGGCTCCTACCCGGCGTACCTCAAGAAGGGCACCATCGCGCGCGGCGCCTATAAGCAAGAGCTCGTCGAGGAGCGTCACCGCCACCGCTACGAGATAAACCCGGCATACGTGAAGCAGCTCGAGGACGCCGGCCTCGTCTTCTCCGGCACCTCGCCCGACTCCGTCCTCATGGAGATCGCCGAATTGCCGAAGGCGAAGCATCCGTTCATGCTCGGCACGCAGTTCCACCCCGAGCTCCAGGCGCGCCCCTTGGCGCCGCACCCCCTGTTCACCGAGTTCCTGAAGGCCGCCATCGCGCAGCACCGCAAGCGTCGCTAGGGCCGCACGCGTACTATGGATACCCCCAGCATGGCGAACATTATCGACGTCAAAGGCCTCACGAAGCGCTTCGGCGACTTCGAGGCGGTGAAAGACGTGACCTTCTCGGTCGAGAAAGGTGGCATCTTCGCGTTCCTCGGTCCCAACGGCGCGGGGAAGTCGACGACCATCAAGATGCTCACGACCTTGCTGCATCCGACTGCCGGCGCGATGACGGTCGCCGGATACGATCCGGTCACGGACTCCGATGCTGTGCGTCGCGCCATCGGCATCGTCTTCCAGGACCCGTCCCTCGACGAGGATCTCACCGCGCTCGAGAATCTCGAATTCCACGGCATCCTCTATGGCGTGCCGAAGGCGACGCGCGACGCGCGCATCACGGAACTCCTCGCGCTCGTCGAGCTCGCCGACCGCAAGGATGATTTCGTCCGCGACTTCTCGGGCGGCATGAAACGGCGCCTCGAGATTGCGCGGGGCCTGTTGCACCATCCGCAAATCATCTTCCTCGACGAGCCGACCTTGGGGCTCGACCCGCAGACGCGCAACCATCTCTGGAGCTACGTCGAGCGGCTGAACAAGGAGGAGGGCATCACGGTCTTCTTCACGACGCACTACATGGAAGAAGCGGACAAGATCGCGCGGCGCATCGCCATCATCGACCACGGGCGCATCATCGCGCAGGGGTCGGGCGATGAACTGAAGCGGCAGACGGACACCGATTCGCTCGAGGCCGCCTTCCTCGCGCTCACGGGGAGCGAGATACGCGAAGAAGCGGGCAGTTCGCTCGACCGCATGCGCCGGATGCGCAGCATGCACCGAGGCGGGAGCCGCTGACGCATATTTATATATATTATGAATGCAATCTACGTCATGTGGCTGCGCGAAGTGAAGCGGTTCTTCCGCTCGAAGTCGCGCATCGTCGGCTCCTTGGGCCAGCCGCTCCTTTTCCTCGTCGCCCTCGGCTACGGGCTCGGTCCGGTCTTCCAGCAGGCGGGGCAGGGGAACTACCTCGACTTCCTCGCGCCGGGCATCATCGGCATGTCCATCATCTTCACGTCCATCTTCAACGGCATGCAGGTCATCTGGGATCGGCAATTCGGGTTCCTGAAGGAGACGATGGTCGCGCCGGTATCCCGCCTTTCCATCATGTTCGGCCGCACGCTCGGCGGCGCCACCATCGCGACCCTGCAGGGCGCAATCGTGCTCGTCCTCACCATCCTCATCGGCTTCCGACCGGTCTCATGGCTCGGCGTCGCCCCGGCGCTCGTCGTGATGCTCCTCATCGCGCTCCTCTTCAGCGCGCTCGGCATGGCCGTGGCGTCGGTTCTGCGGGACATGCAGGGCTTCCAGCTCATCATGAACTTCCTCGTAATGCCGCTCTTCTTCCTCTCGGGCGCGCTCTTCCCGCTCAACAACGTCCCTGCGGCGCTCCTCATCATCGCGCGGTTCGATCCGCTCGCCTACGGCGTCGACGCCCTGCGCGGCTTCCTCATCGGCCAAGCGGTCTTCGGCGTCGCGCTCGACCTCACCGTGCTGGTCGTGATGATCGGCATCTTCCTCGCGCTCGGCTCCTATTTCTTCTCGAAGATAGAAGTCTAGGCGACCGAACGGATGACTTCCGTAAGCGCATCCACTGCTTTGAAAAAGTGAGGCATCCGCACGTCCCGCGGACGCGTAAGCTCGATCGGCACTATCTTCTCGATGTGTCCCGGGTGCGCGCCCATCACGATGACCTGGTCGGAAAGCTCGACAGCGTCGGGGATGAGGTGGTTCACCATGAGGACGGTCATGCCGTATGCGCGCCATATCTTGAGCAAGTCCGCCTTCAGCGCATCTGCAGTGATGCTGTCGAGGTTCGAGAACGGCTCGTCCATGATGAGGAGGTCGGGGGAGATGGCGAGCGCGCGCGCGAGCCCGACGCGCTGCCGCTGGCCGCCGGAGAGGGTGACCGGGAGATGCCCTTCGAATCCCGCAAGGCCGACTTCCGCTAGCTTTTCGCGCGCGACGCGGTCGCGCTCACGTCGCGACATGCCCGCCATGTGCAGGCCGAAGGCGACATTCTCGAGCGCCGTGAGCCAGGGGAAGAGCGCGTAATTCTGGAATACCATCGCCGGTTTCGCGAAGTTCCGCACGATGACGCCGCTCTCAATCGGCATGAGCCCGAGGATGACGCGCATCAGCGTCGACTTGCCGGCGCCCGACGGGCCGGCGAAGGAGACGAATTCGCCGGCTGCGATCGAGAACGTGACATCCTTGAGCGCCTCGCCCTCCTTCCTCTGCGCGTCGGCGAAGCGCGCGTACACGCGCGAGAGCACGAGCGCCATCTGCGCCGAACCGTTCACGTCCGCTCGGGCTCTAATCTGCATAGCGTTTGCTGCTCTCGGAGAGGAGCGGCGTCCATACGAGGCGGTTCACAATGAAGACGATGACGAGGATGACGAGCATCCCGGCGACGGCGGCCTGATTGATGCCGGTCACGCTCGCGGTCTTGATGAACGCGCCGAAACCCGAGGTGTCCGCGATGATCTCGGCGCCGATGACCGATTCCCATCCCATCGCGATGCCGACGATGGAGCCCGTGAGGATGGCGGGCAAGGAGAGCGGCGCAAGATAGAAAGGGATGCGGCGCAGCCCCGTCGCGCCATAGACGGTCGCCGCGTCGTTCAGGTCCTTGTGCGCGCCCTTGATGGCGCCGAGGATGGCGAAGAGGATGGGCCAGACGATGGAACTCACGGCGAAGAGCACGATCATCTGGTCCGTGAAGCCGAGGAAGTAGATGAAGAGCGGGATGAGCGCGAAGGACGGGACGTTCTGGAGGATGTCGAAGACGGGGAAGAGGTGGTCCGCGAACGGGCTCCAGCCGACGAGGAGGGCGGCGGATACGCCGACGAGGAGGGCGATGCCGTACGCGAGCGCGAGGCGGATCGTCGTGCGCATGACGGCGTCGAGGAGGGCAGGCCACGCGACGTCCGAGAAATAGCCGGAGTAATAGAGGACGCCGGTGGCGATGATGATGACTCCCATGAGGAGCCACGCACGCCGGTTCCGGCGCGCGTGCTCGCGATGCATCGTGCGGGTCTGCGGGTGTACGACGCTATGAATCATGTCTCATCGTCATCATACCGCGCCGGCGCGCCGCCGCCGGCCGTCCGGTTGAACAAACGCCGTTTTTCCGCTAATCTCCATTCATTGCCGGTTCGTCTAATGGTAGGACAGCGGCCTCTGGAGCCGTTAATTGGGGTTCGAGTCCCTGACCGGCAGCAACTCTGAAAAAGACGCATTTCGTTGAGCAAGCATATAACAGAAGCACGACCAAGACGATCATAGAGTAATCAGTAACCCCGCATGGAGAATGGGGACAGTCACGATTAATCCTATAGAAACAATCGTGACTGTCCCACATCAGATCTCACTGCGCGGACACCAGACACCAGAGGCCAGCACTTCTTCACCTTCGCCCCTGCGAAGGTGAAGAAGTGCCTTCGGCCATAAAATGCGAAGAAGTCCCTGAGGAGGCCTCGACGAAGGGTAGAATGGAATTAATGCATTTCACTTACATCCTCGAATGCGCCGATGGGTCGCTCTATGTCGGCTGCACCAACAATCTCGAAAAGAGGTTGGCACAGCATAATGAATCGAAATGGGGCGCGCATTACACCAAGATTCGCCGGCCCGTTGTCCTGATCTATCAAGAATCTTTCCTGACCTTGCGTGAAGCGCGCCGGCGCGAAGCAGAACTCAAGGGTTGGCGCCGCGAGAAGAAACTGGCGCTCATTCGGCAGCCAACCTGAACGGGCGATGTCTGGTATCCTATAGGCATGGAATGGATCAAAATCGATAATCACGTGTTCGGCGGCGGGCTATGGCTCGCGGCATGGCTCTTCACGGTAGGGTACTTGCACCTCGCGTTCTGGCAGGGAGTACTCGCCATCATCATCTGGCCCTACTATATCGGCGCTGCGCTCGCGATTCACTAAGCGCGGCGTTTTTCGTCAATCGCCGCTCGTAGAGAAGAGCGAGAGCGTCACGTCGCACGGGCACTCGGAGGGCGCGTTCGCGGGTGTGGTCTTGTAGTCGATATGGAAGCCGACGAGTATCGTACCCGGGCCGTTCCGGTACCCGGTCTGGCCGCCCACGTGGCCGCCCGCGGCGAGGTCGTTGGCGACGTGCCAGCCATGCGATTTGAGCAGGCGATCGTAGTAGTCCATGAACGGCGTGAAGACGCTTCCGGGATTCATCGTGTCGGTCACGGGCGCGGAGGTCATGCTCACGCCCGAGTAGGTCGTCGTGCCGATGAGGAAACTCTCGACTTCGGACGCGTTCCAACTGACGGCGGTGTAGAGCGGGTAGAGGCCGATGGCGAGTTTCGGGTGGGTGATGGTGAACTCGGCGCTCTCCGCGGATACCGGATTCGTGACGGGTACCGATTCATAAGCGCTCACGCCGAGGACGTACGTGCCGCCCGGATACATGGGTGAAATCGTCCACGTCGTGCTGCCGGTATTCGGCAGGTTCGTGAAGACGATGGGGTCGAACTCCTGACCTTCAGTCTGCGGCGGCGGCGGCGGGATGCGCCGGATGGTGACGGAAATCTTGTCGGTCGCGGGAATGCCGCGGGTCGTCCATGCGATGGTATGCGTCTCGCCCGGCTGCCAGGTCTCGCCGCCTGCGGGCGAGGTCACGGCGATGCTCGCCACCGTCGGTGCGCGCGCCGTCCAGGCGTAGAGCCCGGCGAGCGCGGCCAGGATGACCACGACGATGATGATGGTCGGGAAGCGTCGGTCGGGGTTGTCTACCATTTTCCTATTGTACTCCCGCCAGCAAGCCCGCCCTAGCCGCCCGCGGCAGAGCCGCGGGCGGTGCTACCATTCGCCTATGACCATCTACCGCTGGATTATCCTCGCATGCTGGCTCGTCTTCATCCTGTATTGGCTCATCTCGGCCGCCGGCGCGAAGCGGAACCTCAACAGGAACTACTGGTGGCAGCAGGGCGGCATGCGCATCATCATCGTCGTGCTCATCATTCTCACCCTCCACATCCCCATCTTCGATCGCGCATTCGCGCGCCTGCACGCCTATGACGCCGGCATCGGGACGGCGATGGAAGCGCTCGGCGCCGCCCTGTGCCTGCTCGGCATCGCGCTCGCCGTGTGGGCGCGCGTCTACCTCGGCAGGAACTGGGGCATGCCGATGTCGCGGAAAGAGAATCCGGAGCTCGTCACGGGCGGCCCCTACGCGCTCATCCGCCACCCCATCTACACCGGCGTCATCCTCGCCATGGCGGGCTCCGTCGCCGGCGAGAGCGTCTTCTGGGCGATACCGCTCATCCTCTTCGGCGCCTATTTCATCTACAGCGCCCGGAAGGAAGAGAAGCTCATGACGGCGGAATTCCCGGGAGCCTATTCCGCGTATCAGGTGCGCACGAAGATGCTCATCCCGTTCATCCTTTGACGACGCCTAGATGACGCTCGACAGGTAGAGCGAGGCGGCGTAGAGGGCGCTTCCGACGGCGAGGAGGAAGAAGTAGTCGGGCGGCGCTATCCAGAGCCATTTCTTGTGCCAGGGAATCATCCCCTTGCGGAATTTCTTGACGCCCCAGGCGGGATTGAGCGCGAACCAGAGGAAATCCTCGACGATGGAGAAGAAGCAGAAGAAAGCGAGGACGCCGAGTTCAGTCGATATCGAGAAGGGCATGTAGACGTAGACGAAATGCATCATCGAGAGGATGAAGGTCTCCATCCAGACGTGGTAGCCGGTCGCGGGCTTGCCGTTAAAGAAGACCTGGCTCACCCAGTTGCTGCGCGGCAGCCGCCAGGTGGGGAGGTCTTGCGCCCAGCCGTGCTCGCCCTCGGTGGCGATTTCCACTTCTGCAAAACACAAGCTTATCCATACGACACCGAGGAAGTAGACGAGTATGTGCATGCGATGCAGATAGTATACAACCTGCCCGGCGCCCGGAGGGCGCCGGGGGTCGTACTCGACGGGGCGGCCGATGCGGAGTATGCTCGACCCCGGCTCGTTCTTAGAAGGAGGCGTTCAGATGGGACAGGTATTCAAATGGGAAGACGTGGCGCGCAAGAACGTCCCGCAACCCGAAGCGTTCAAGGCGGTCATGGAGGACGTGCGTCACCGGCTCGCGTACGAGCCGTCCATCGTAGGCGCCATCATGTGCGGCTCGGTGGTGCGGGGCGACTACACGGTCCGGAGCGACCTCGACTGCGTCGTGCTCTATGAAGAAGTGTTGCAGGACGACGCTTTCGAGCTCATGCAGTCGGCCGCGGTCGACGCGGCATCGCTCCACGTCCCGCTCGTGTTCATCCCGTGCGACACGATGCTCGCGCAGACGCGCATGCACCACCTCGGCGGCTCGTTCCTGCGGCACCTGCGCCAGTCCGTCGCGTCCGGCGGCCTCATTAAGGGCAATCCGCTCTCCGCCATCGCGGAGAGCATCCCGGAACAGGAAGACCTCGAGGCGTACCTGCGGGTGAAGATGTATTCCCTGCAGGAAGCGTGGGGCAGCGCGCGCACGTTCTCGGAAGACCGCCTCGTGTCCTACCTCAAGAAGGTGCTCGAAGCGCCGTTCCATGTCGCACGCAAGGTGCTCGCGCACTGCGGGCTGCTCGATGAGGACTCGAAGCGGTACATCCGCGAGCGGTATCGCGAGCGGATGCCGAGCGCACTCGCGAACCGACTCGAGGACCTGGCGGAGTTCGATGCTGTATACACGAAGGAACTCGAGCGGCAGCTCGATAGTCTGAACGAGCGGCGGTATCGGAAGCTGCTCGACGCAGTATTCGAGAGCAGCAGCGACGTGCTCCTGTTCATCCGCACCAATCTGGCGCTCATCGCCGAGACAGCCCGCTAGCGGGCTGTCTTTTTATGGAAAAGAAAACCGGGGACGCGTTCGCGTCCCCAGCAGGGGAACAGGAGGGCATTGACGATGTGGATGATGCCTTCGAGCTGTGGCAGGCGTCCTAGTGTTATCCTGTAGGGAATGAGTACGGTCCGCTCGGCGGTCGGATTGGTCGTCGCAGTCGCGATATGCGAGGCGGCAGGGATCGTCGGCGCTGTGTTCACGACGCCGGCCATCCCGACGTGGTACGCGGGACTCGCGAAGTCGGCGCTCACGCCGCCCGCCTGGGTCTTCGGCCCGGTCTGGACGACGCTCTATGCGCTCATGGGCATCGCGGCGTATCTGGCGTGGCGGACGCGCGCCCCGTCTGCGGGGCGCGCTTTGTGGCTCTTCGCGCTGCAGCTCGCGCTCAACGTCTTATGGTCCGTCGTCTTCTTCGGTTACCGCGCGCCCGCGCCCGCGCTCCTCGTCATCGCCCTCCTCTGGCTCGCCATCGCGGCGACTATCGCCGCCTTCGCGAAGCTCTCACGGGCGGGTGCGTGGCTCCTCGCGCCGTACCTCCTTTGGGTTTCCTTCGCCGCGTACCTGAACCTCGCCATCGTTCTCATGAATCCTTGATTTTTGTATTCGCGCGGATGCTATCGTAATGGCATGAACATCATCGAGGGAGTGCTCGGTGTGGTGGTCGTGCTGCTCATCGCGTTTTTCGTGTATACGGGATACGGTGGGAACGCCGGCGCGCCGATAGGCGCGCCGGGCGGGAATCTCGCTACCGCGACGACGACGGCGCCGGCGTCCGCGCCGGCGCCGCAAGGAACGCAAACAGCGCCGCCGAGCGCGGCGCAGGCAACGCAGCCCGCGGCTGCACCCGCGGCGACTGCGACCGCTTTCGACATCCACGCCATCCCGCTCGGCGACGGCAAGATTTCGACCTCGCCGAAGGCCGGCTACGTGTACTCCTGCCAGACGTCGTTCACGGGCGGCGGCGCACAGCATGCCGGCGACTGGATACAGGGCAGCACCTGGAACCTCGCCAAGAAGATTTCCGTTCAGGGCGCGCATTACTGGTCGAATGCGACGTTTTCTGACACGTTCTCCGGCACGGAGCACCTCGTCACGGGCAACGGGCTCCCGGTCGACGAGCCGACGGGCACGTTCCCGATTTCTCCGTCGGACCCGGCGTACCAGTACGATAGGAACCCGAACTCCATCGAGCCGCAGGACATCTCCTACACGCTCCCCGCGAATCCGATCTTCGCCGCTTCTTCCTCTTGTGTGCCGATGGGCCCCGTCGGCATCGCGAAGGACGGCGTCGCCATCTACAACGCGCTCGACGCCGGCGGCCGGGACGCCGTCGCGCACGAGATTCAGGACAGCTGCGACGGCCACCCGCAGTCGGGAGGGCAGTACCACTACCACGGTCCCTCGCCCTGCATGCCGGGCGCGACGGAGCCCGATGCTGTGGTCGGCTACGCTCTCGACGGATTTCCCATCACGAGCATGTACGACGCCTCGGGCAACTACTACACCGACGCCGAGCTCGACGCCTGCCACGGCACGACGAGCCCCATCGTCTGGAACGGCAAGACGGTCACGATGTACCACTACGTGCTGACGCAGGAGTACCCCTACACCGTCGGCTGTTTCCGCGGCACGCCAGTAGCGAACCGCGGCGGCACGGGCGGAAAGGCGGCGCAGCAGCCGTCAGGCGGCGGCGCGGCGGGCGGTCCGCCGCCAGCCGCGGTCGCCGCGTGCTCTTCGAGCACGTCCGGCGCCTCCTGCTCCTTCACGGGCGCCGCTGGAGGCACCATCAGCGGTACCTGCCAGCAGCCGCCGAACGCGACCTCGCTCGCCTGCGTGCCGGGATAGGGAAGGCGTGGTAGCATGGCGCGCGGACAATTCATAAGGAGGGCGCCATGCCCTTATTCGAATGGGAGAAGTTCAGGAGTTACGCCGATCACGAACTCCTGTACAAGATCGAGTGCGACGCGCTCTCGGACGAGAGCATCGAAGCGATCGCGAAAATCATCGCGCATGAACACCGGTTCCGGGCCGTGTACGGCGTACCGACGGGCGGCAACCGGCTCGCCGCGGCGCTCGCGCGCTACGAGACGCCCGGAGTCGGGCTCGCGCTCATCGTGGACGATGTCCTCACGACCGGCACGTCGATGGAGGAGGCCCGGCGCAAACTCGGACTCTCCCTGCAGGAGGTTTTCGGCATCGTCATCTTCGCCCGGGGGTCGCTTCCTTCGTGGGTGAAGTGCCTGTGCGAAGTAAGCGCGTGGGCGCGGTTCTAGGACCGCATGCCCCGGCCGCCCATGGCGGCCGGGGCCCTTCTTTTGCGTGCTTCCGCCGCCCGGGGTATACTGGGGGCGACTACGCGCCCTTTGCCGAGCAGTGCTCGGAACGGATGGAACGGATGCTCCGAGCACGGTCGAACCGGCCACGGTGCATAGACCGTTACTAATCAGGCCAACCCGCCTCATACCATGCAGGCACAGAAGGTCATCGAACGGCTCGGCTATACCCAGAACGAGGCGAAGGTCTACCTCGCCGCGCTCGCCCTCGGCGAAGCGCACGTTTCCGATATCGCGCTCCGGGCGAAACTGCCGCGCACGAGCGTGCAGTCTATCGTCGAGAAGCTCCACAAGGACGGCCTCATGAATTTCTACGTGCAGCGCCGCTACAAGTACTGGGTCGCGGAGGATCCGAAGCGCTTCCTCGCGAGCCTGAGGAACCGCGAAGAGGCGCTGCGCGAGGCGATGCCCGCGCTCTCAAAGATGCGTAACTCCCAGCGGAAGAAGAATGTGCCAGCCAAGGTTGACGCAGACGCGACGCTCGACGTCTTCCGCCTGCTGGCCGAATCCGTGCAGCAACCCGTCCTCATCACCAACGAGCTGATGGAGATAGCGTACGTGAATCGTTCCTGGGAACGGCTCTTCGGTTATGGGCTGCATGAAGTGCGCGGCAAGCATCCGCGCATGCTGCAGAGCGGCCGGACCTCTCGCACCGCTTATGACCGCCTGCGGGAAACCCTGCTCGCCGGCAAGCTCTACCAGTCCGACGAGTTCGTTGATCGGAAGAAAGACGGCTCGACTTTCCATCTTCTCACGACGATATTTCCGGTCTCCCGCAACGGCCGGCAGTATTTCATACAGATACTCGACGACACGACGGAGCGGGAGCGCATCGACGCGCTCCGTACGGAATTCACTCGCGCATTCTTCGCGCGCAAGTGACGACGACTTCGTCGTCGAGGCATACGCAGGAATCGCGCGCAACTGCTTCGCGGAATCGCATCGCGCACGACGAACGCACTATCTCCATGTACTTCTCCTGGGATCCGTCCGATGATGAACGCGTGTCGAGGGCGTGCGATTATCAGCGACTAACGTAGTACTACTATGTGGCAAGACTGGACCAACGGGGTGCTCGGACTTGCAGTGCTCGTCGCGGCGTTCATGGGGCTCACGGGAACGGCGACGGTCTGGACGTTCAGCATCTTGGGAGCGCTTATCGCGATCCTCGGGTTCTGGGGCGCCGGAGGTTATTCTTCTGGGACGGCGCGGACGGTTTAGGTCTCCGTCGTGACCCCCGCGGGGCCGGCCGTCCTCAAGGCGGCCGGCCCCGCGCCTTACTAGCATCACTATCTGCCATGGACATGGACATCGCTCAGTGGAAACCGTTCGATGATGACCTCTCCCTTTTTCCGACGGGTCTGCGCCGATTCAGCTGCGATCTCTCGGTCGACCTTTATGAGGAAGACGCGACGCTCGTCGCGAAGATGAACCTGCCAGGCATCACGCCGGACGAGCTCGATATCACCGTCGACGGCGACATCCTGACCGTCGCCGGCATGCGCGAGGAGGAAGCGGAGACGGAGGAGAAAGACTATTACAGCAAGGAAATACGCCGCGGCTCGTTCTTCCGCTCGGTGCGGCTGCCGAAGGCCGTCGATGCGAAAGCCGCCGGCGCCGCGTACGAAGACGGCGTTCTGACCGTTACCTTGCCGGTCGTCGCGGGGCAGGGTCACGGCGGCGTGAAGGTGCCTTTCGTGCCTTTCAAGAAACCGGCACGCGTCGCATGAGGCGCGAACCGTTCGACAAGAAGAAGCTCTTGCGCGAACAGGATCATCTCACGCGCCCGCCGCGTCTCGAGGGCGTCGTGAAGAACGCGATGATGAATGTTATCCGCAAGCGGAAGAAGAAACGCGCCAGCGGCGCGTCCTCGCGAGGACGGGGCTCCGGAATCTCTTTATGAAAAGCTAGCGCACCCGTATGCGACTCACGAGTCCCGCGTTCGAGAACGGAGAACAGATACCGACCCGCTATACCTGCGACGGCGAGGGGACGCGTCCGCCCCTCGAGATTTCCGGCACGCCGGAGGGCGCGCGCAGCATCGCACTCATCGTCGATGATCTCGACGCGAGCGATGGCCCGTTGAATTTTTTGCACTGGAGCGTCTGGAACGTGCATCCGCATACGACGACCGTCAAGGAAGGGAAGCCGTTGCCGGGCGCCGTTCTCGGCCAGACGTCCTTCGGCACGTACGGGTGGGGTGCGCCATGCCCGCCCGAGGGCGTGCACCGCTACCGATTCCGCGCCTTCGCGCTCACGAAGACGCTCGACGTGCCGCGCGAGTCGACAGCCGATGAGCTCGAAGAGGCGATTGCCGGCCACGTGCTCGGGGAGTGCGAACTTATGGGCACGTATCGCCGCGATGGCGGTGCCGCATGGCACAAGGTCGCCTGACCGCCATGGCGTACGCATTCGACGAGCACACAGCGGACATCCGGATGCACGTCTCCGGCAGCGACCTTGAGGAGCTCTTCCGCGACGCGCTCGCCGGCATCGCGCGTCGCGTCGCGCGGCTCGAGCCGTTCGCCGTCGTGAAGGGATGACGGCATCACGCGGGCAAAAGAAAAGAGCGGCTCGCGAGAGTCGCTCTTCGTTGAAAGTACTGCAAACGATCAGTTTTTTACCGCTACCCACGGCGAACTCTCGTTCGCCCGGCGGTACATCACTCCGTTGGAGTCCGTGTACTCCAAGACGGGCGTTGCCGATAGGATCGGCCCGTCTCCCACGAGGGCGACCGTTGCGCCGGTGCCGCTTTTCACCGGTCCTTCCGCACTGCTCACCTTCGAGGTGGATTGCGCCGAGGCTTGTTTCCCCTTGGCGGCCGTCTGCGGGCACGGATCGCTCGTATAGCTGAACGCGACCTGGACGTCCGAGTTCTCGCACATGAGCGCGCGAGCAGCTTCCTTGTAGCCGAGCGCCGCCAGCTGTCGCGCATCGAGGCGATGCACGCAGTGCTCGTCGGTCCAGGTCGAGCCGAGGCTGAAGCCGACAGCTACGCCCGAGATCGAGCCGGAGGACGAACCCATGCAGGTCTCGGTGAGGGTTGTTGTTAGCGCCGGCGCCACCGTCTCCGGCACGCTCTTGACAGTGATGTCATTTGGCTGTGCCGGGTAGTTGATGCTCACCGGACTGCTTGTTGACACCTTCACGCCGACGTTGCTGCCGCTGAAAGCCGCAGAGCCCGCCTGTGAGGCCGCATTGGATGCGGAGTTCGCGCCGCTTGCCGCGTTCGCGGTGCCATCTGCAAATGCCGTACCGGTGCCGAAGGCGCCGAGGGCGGCGGCCGCGCAGAACGCGACCAGGAACTTCATCTTCGACTTCATGATGTCACATCTCCTTGTAAGTGATGAAGAAGAGCAAGGAGCTGTGACACCCCTTGCCGCTCCTGGTGTTTTCAGTCGCCGTTGTGGCGACCGCCGCCGATGAAGCTTTGGTAGCCGCCCGCGGCCTGGGCCGATGACGCACCCGAACCGCTTGCACCAGCGCCGCCGAGGTTGATGCCGCCCGCGTTGCCAATTCCTCCGCTCGTGCCGGCCGAGAAGGCCGACCCGTTGCTCACGTTGTAGGCTTTCGTGCCTACGTTTACGGAGTTCGGCGTCGCATTGCCCCAGGACTGCCCGCCGGCGACGTTGCCGGCCTCGCTTCCGGAGATCTGCATCGCCCCACCGATTCCAGGACCGAAGTTCCCGGCACCGACAAGGGCCTTGCTGCCCGCGCCCGCGCTCGATGCGGCCGAGCCGTTGACGATGACACCGTAGCTGCCGTGTGCGAAGGCAGTGCTGGCACCGAGGCCGAGTGCCGCGGCGACCGCGGCGGCCAGGAAGATTTTTTTGGCTGCTTTCATGATGACTACCTCTCTGTGTGATGAAAAGGACAAAAAACAAAACGCAGTGAAGCCTCAACTTCTTCCCCGTAGGGCCCTTTAAGGCACCGCGGGTGAGCTCGGCAATACCGCTGCGCCACCTTACCAGCAGGACTTGCAGCTGTCAATAAATATGTTGCGATTCGTTCGAAACGAGGGAATCAGCCTACTATCTGCCTATCGGAAAGGTCGTCGGGAGTGACGACGAACGTGTCGCCGTCCTTGAGGTCGCCCGAGAGAAGCTTTTTCGCGACGAGGTTTTCGACGCGGTCCTGCATGACGCGCCGGAGTGGGCGAGCGCCGAATTCCGGGTCGTAGCCGAGCTCGACGAGCTTCGCGAGCGTGTCCTCGCGGGCGACAACCGTGATGCCTTTCTCCTTGAGGCGGGCGTTCAAGTCCCCGAGGAGAAGCGTGGCGATCTTGTTCGTCTGCCGCTCGTCGAGCGGCTTGAACATGACGATAGCGTCGAAACGGTTCAGGAATTCCGGGCGGAACGCGCCCTGCTCCTGAAGCGTCTCGAGGACGCGCTCGCGCAGGCCGTCCATCGCGCCTTGCTGTACGGCCTCGCGGATGAGCTCGGCGCCGGCGTTCGAGGTCGCGATGATGATGGCGTTCGTGAAATCGGCCGTTCGGCCGAGCGAGTCGGTCAGCCGGCCGTCGTCGAGCACTTGCAGGAAGACGTCGAGGATTGCCGGATGCGCTTTCTCTATCTCGTCGAGGAGGATGAGCGAGAACGGATGGTCCATGATGGCGGTCGTGAGCGCGCCGCTCTCCTCGTCGCGTCCGATGAGCCGATGGATGGAATCCGGCTGCTGGTATTCCGACATGTCGAAGCGGACCATGCGCTTCTGCGACCCGAAGTAGACCTCCGCGAGCGCCTTCGCCGTCTCGGTCTTGCCGACGCCGGTCGGCCCGAGGAAGAGGAAAGAGCCGATGGGGCGCTTGCCGGAGGATATGCCCGCGCGCGCGCGGCGCATCGCGTTGGCGATCGCTTCGATGGCCTCGTCCTGCCCGACGACGCGTGCGTGGAGCGCAGACTCGAGGTTAAGCAGGGTCTCGCGCTCGTTCGCCGCAAGCTCTCCGACCGGCACTTGCGTGCGCTCGCGCACCACCGCTTCGATATGCGCGGCCGTGACGACGCCCGTGGCATTCTTCGTGTTGGCGAGCACGGCGGCCTCCTGGAGGAGGTCGATGGCTTTCTCGGGGAAGGGCGCATTCTTGATGTAGCGATCAGAGAGCTCGACCGCGGCCTTGACCGCCTGATAGAGGATGAAGACGTGGTCGTGCGCCTCGATGTGGCCGATAGCGTCGCGCACGATGGCGTAGACGTCCGCCTTCGCCGGCTCGCGTATCTCGACTTCTTCGAACGCACGCGCGAGCGCAGCATGCGCGGCGACGGTCTCGTGGTAGCCCTCGTAGGTTGTGAGGCCGACGATCTGCAGGCGGGCGGAGCCGAGGTAGGGAAGGAATATCTCGGATGCATCGATAGCGCCAATAGCGCGCGATCCGCTCAAGACGTCGTGGATGTTGTCGATGACGAGGATGATGTTGCCCGCGCGGACGGCGTCGTCGAGGACGAGCCCGAGGCGCGCTTCGATCTCGCCGGCGTCCGCGCCGGCGGTCAAGGCGCCGGTCGCGAGCCGCAGCACGCGCTTGTGCGCCAAGGGCGCGAGCGTCTCGCCGAGCGCGATGCGCTCGCCGAGCGCGGAGACGGTTATCATCTTCCCGATGCCCGGCTCGCCGACGAGGATGACGTTGTTCTTCCCGTCGCGCGCGAGGATGCGTTCGATGGATTCCGTCTCCGCCTGCCGGCCGTAGAGCTGCGGCGAATAACTGCCGCGCCCCGCGTAGCGGTTCATCTCGACCGCGTACCGCTCGAGATGCGGCGCGTAGCCCATCGCCCAGCTCTTGCCGATGCCGCGCGTGCGCATGAGGTTCTCTGTGCTCCAGAAGCGGCGCGCCTGCGCCTCGCGACCCTCGACCTCCGCCTGCCAATCGAGGAGTGTGCGCAGGTCCGCGGGCTCGAGCTTCGCGCCCGTGAGGTACTGCTTCAGGAAGGGTGAGACGATCTCGAGGCCGGCGAAGAGCTCGCGCCAGGTGAGCTCGAGCGGGAGCTGGCGGGCGGCCCGCTCCTCGAGACAGGCCGCAAGGAATGCTGGAAGAGGATCGTCGGCGGCGGCCGGCGCCGCGCCGACGTGGGCGCGCACGGCGTCCCGGAAGGCGCGTTTCGTCGTGCCGATGCGCGCGAGGACGAAGTCGGCGCCCGGCGCGCCCATAAGCGGCAGGAGGAGCGCATCGAGTGGCCCTTCGTGCGCGGCGACGATGCCGAGCGCGTCGTAATCGAGGTATTCGGCGAGATTCTCCTCGCCCGGCGCCGGCGCCGAGAACCGGTCGAGGCAGTGCTCGAAGAAGAGCATGTAGAGGATGCCGACGTATGCGACGAGCGCCGCGAGCGCCGCGTCGTGCCAGCTCGCCGCCGCGCCGACGCCGACGAGCCACGCGCCGAGGAAGGCGAGCGCGGCAAGCGCGCCCGCCCATGCGAGGAAGCGCGCGATAGCCGGCGGGAAGATGCGGCCGAGGCGGACCGCGCGATAGAGCTTCGCGTGCGTCGGCTTAACGTATGCCATGGACGGGCGGCGAGAAATTCAGGTGCGGCACGGATAGCGCCGGCAGCGCGGGCGCCGTGAGATGGAAGGTCGGCACGTACGCGAGCGCGGCGGCCAGCAGGAAGGGTGCGGCGAACCAGACGAGGAAAACGAGCGGCCCCGCGGCGAAGATGGCGAGCTCGATGACGAGACCGATGCCGATGGTGACGATGCGGATGAGGAAGCCGATGATGCGCGACATCGTGTTCACAATGGCGGCTTCGAGATAGCGCAGGACGTCGAACCCTTTCGCGTAGTCCTCCGTGTCGCGGTGCCACGGCGCGATAAGGGTCCGCAGGAGGAGTCCGATGGAGAAGTAATTCAGGTTCGCCTCGAGATAGTTGCGCCAGATGCCCGCGAGGGCGAGCGGCGCGGCGACGACCCACCAATAGCAGAATGCCCAGAGGACGCTGCCGCCGGCTGGCGCAGGAAGCGGAGATTTCGGCTGCGTTCGAAGAGCATCGTCCATAGGCGGGCGCGTCGCTCCAGTATAACAGCAGCGCCGCGTACCCGCGGCGCTGCTGTTTTTCCGGCTGGTGATTACGCGCCCCCGCTGCATGAGCGGAGGGGATATGATGTGGGCACATGGAACGACCTGAAAGAAAAAAGCGTGGAGAGGGAAACGAGGTCGCCGAGCTCTTCGAAGCGCCGGCGAAGGCGCTTGAGGGCGGCATCGAAGCCGTCGAAAAGGAGGGGAAAGCACTCATCAGCAAGCGCCCGTTCAAGCTCGCGGAAGAATACTGGGATACGCTCGGTCCAGGCCTCACGACCGGCGCGGCCGACGACGACCCGTCCGGCATCGCCACCTACTCCCAAGCCGGCGCGAAGTACGGTTTCCAGCTCATCTGGCTCTCGCTCTTCACGTATCCCTTCATGGCGGCGGTGCAGGAGATGTGCGCGCGCATCGGCATCGTCTCGGGCGAAGGGCTCGCGGCGAACATCCGCCGCCACTTCTCGCGGAAGGCGCTCTACTTCGCCACGCTACTCCTCTTCGCGGCGAACACACTCAACATCGCCGCCGACCTCGGGGCCATGGCCGCCGGCACGCGCCTCTTCTTGCCCGGCATCGGCTTCGAGCTCCTCGTCATCTCCTTCGCGCTCGTGAGCCTCGTGCTCCAGATATTCACGACCTACGCGCGCTACGCGAAATACCTCAAATACCTCGCCCTCGCCCTCCTCTCTTACGTCGTCGCGGCGTTCGCTGTGCACCTCGACTGGGGCGAGGTCATCGTCCGCACGTTCACGCCCTCCCTCACCTTCTCGAAGGACCAGATATTCCTCTTGTGCGCCATCCTCGGCACGACCATCTCGCCCTATCTCTTCTTCTGGCAGACGTCGCAGGAGGTGGAAGAAGGCATCCTGCGCGGCGAGACGAGCGTCGCGGCGCGCAAGCGCGACGTCAGTCCGCGCTCGATGCGCAGCATGCGCATCGACGTTTGGAGTGGCATGTTCATCTCGAACCTCATCACGTTCTTCATCTTCGCGGCGTGCGCCGGCACGCTCTACGCGCACGGTATCACGAACATCGCGACTGCCGACCAGGCCGCGCTCGCACTGCGACCCTTCGGCGAACTCGCGTACTTCCTCTTCGCGCTCGGCATCATCGGCACGGGCCTCCTCGCCGTGCCGGTCCTCGCCGGCTCGACCGCGTATGCCATCGCGGAGAGCATGGGTTGGAAGCACGGCCTCTATCGCAAGTTGAAGCAGGCATACGCCTTCTACGGCGTCATCATCGTCTCGATGCTCGTCGGCATCGCCGCGAACCTCATGCACCTCGATCCCATCAAGGGTCTCATTTACGCCGCGGTGGCCAACGGCGTCATCGCCCCCGTCATCATCTATTTCATCGTCCGGCTCTCGTCGAGCGCGAAGCTCATGGGCGAGCACGCGAACCGCCCCCTCGTGACCTTCATGGGGTGGTTCACCACCGCCGCGATGGCCGTGTCCGGTATCGCCGCCATCCTCTCGTTCTGGTGGTAGGGCGCCGGGATCCCCTTGCGCGCATGGCACGGGCCGGTGCTAGACTGGCGGTATGAAGAGCTACGCCTGGATCATCATCGCGCTCCTCGTCGCCGCGCTCGCGGTGTACGCCCTCATGCGCGCGCCGCAGGGAAGTCCTGGCGGCGGGACCGCATCGACGACGAGCGAGATAACCGCGACGTTCTATTGCGGCGCGGGCAATACCATCCAGGCGACCTTCGCGAGCCGTTCGGTCGCGCTCATCCTCTCCGACGGCCGCCCGTTCTCGCTCCCGCAGACCATTTCGGGTTCGGGCGCGCGTTACGAGTCCACGACGACCGGCGCCGACATCGTCTTCTGGAACAAGGGCGACGGCGCGACCTTGACGGACTCCGCGACGACGACCGACTTCCGTTACGCGGAGTGCACCGCCGCGCGCATCGAGCCGTCCTCGACGTCCGGCCTCGATACCTACACGGACCAGTCGCGCACCTTCACCTTCGCGTTCCCGACGGCTTTCTCCCCGGCAGGCACGGAACAGGGCTATAGCACGGCGTGGTCGGCGGGCGCGACGACGACGGGCATGCAGCTCGCGAAGATTGATGTCTCGCGGAGCTTCGAGCCCGGCACGAATTTCGCGAACGCGTGGTTCATGGTCGGCACGAGTGCAGACCCATCGGCGGTCGCGACCTGCCTCACGAACCCCGTGCCGTATCCCAACGCGAGCACGACGAACGCGACCATCGGCGGCGTTCCGTTCACGGAGCTTACCTATGGCGGCGCTGGAGCGGGGAACCGCTACGACACGACGAGCTACCGTACGGTGAAGGACGGCGAATGTTATGCCGTCGAATACACCATCCACTACGGCGTCTTCGAGAACTATCCGCCGGGCGCGGTCCGGCGGTTCGACGAAGCGAAGGTGCAGGCCGCGCTCGACGCGATCGCGCAGAGCTTCCGGTTCCTCCCGTAGCGGCTTTACGTTTCCGGCGCCCGGTGCTAGCATCGCGCCCGGAACGACAACCGCCACGGAGGCACGCATGCATGCAGGATTCTCGGCCGCGTTCGCCGCCGCCGTCATCGGTTTCAGCTCGTGTTGCGCCGCGCAGACGCCGAGTCTCGTCGTGCGCGTCGACCGTCGGACGCAGGAGCTGCACATCTCGGTCGGCACGAAGACTGGCACGGAAGAGCGGTACGTCTGGCGCGTCTCGACGGCCCGCACGCCGTACGCGACGCCGCCCGGCATCTATCGGCCGACCTGGATGGACCCGCGCCATTTCTCGAAGGAGTACGACCACGCGCCCATGCCTTGGGCCGTCTTCTACGACGGCGGGCGCGCGCTTCACGGCGTCGAGGCGGCCGAAGTGCGGCACCTCGGGAAGCCCGCTTCGCATGGCTGCGTCCGGATGACTGCCGCCCACGCGCACGTCTTCTACGACCTCGTGCGCCGCTACGGGATGCGGCGCACCTATATCGTCATCCAGTGAGGGCTTTCGAACGGCCGGCGCCTTGCGTCGGCCGCGTTTTTGTCGTATTTTCAAAACGAGGCCCACGGGCCGATTTATTTTTCATGCAAGAGATACGCAATATCGCCATCATCGCGCACGTCGATCACGGGAAGACGACCTTGACCGACGCCATCCTCAAGCAGACGGGGGCGGCTGCTGAGGGCGTCTCGATGGACAGCAACACACTCGAGCGCGAGCGCGGCATCACCATCTACGCGAAGAACGCGGCCGTCGAGTACAAGGGCACGAAGATTAACATCGTCGACACGCCCGGGCACGCTGACTTCGGCAGCGAAGTCGAGCGCGTGCTGCGTTCCATCGATTCCGTCCTCCTCGTCGTGGATGCGGCGGAGGGGCCGATGCCGCAGACGCGCTTCGTCCTCAAGAAATCGCTCGAGCTCGGACTCAAGCCCATCGTCGTACTCAATAAGATAGATAAGCCCGCGGCCGATCCGGCGCGCGCGGAGGAGCAGGTGCTCGAACTCTTCCTCGAGCTCGGCGCCTCTGACGAGCAGAGCGACTTTCCGGTCGTCTACGCCATCGGCCGCGACGGCGTTGCGGCCAAATCGCTCGCGGACATGCCGAGCCAGGGCGGACTCTCCCGCGACCTCACGCCGCTTCTCGATACCATCCTCGAGAAGGTACCGGCGGCCAACGCGGATGCGCCCGCCGACGGCGCCCTCATGCTCCAGCCCTTCAACCTCGCCTACGACAATTTCCTCGGCCGCATGGCCGTCGGCCGCATCTACGCCGGTGCCGTCGCGCCGAACCAGAACGTCGTCATCAAGACGCCCGACGGCGCCGCGCGCGCGGGCCGCACGACGAAGGTCTTCACCTTCGCGGGCCTCGATCGCGTCGAAGCCGCATCCGCATCCGCAGGCGACATCGTCCTCGTTGCGGGACTTCCTGACATCTACATCGGCGAGACGGTCACGACCGATGCGGATGCCGCGCCCCTGCCAGCCATCGCAGTCGACGAGCCGACAATCGCGCTCAATTTCCTCGTCAACAATTCGCCGTTCGCCGGCCGCGAAGGGAAGTACGTGACGGGCCGCCAGATCCGCGAGCGCCTCGAGAAGGAGCTCGAGGTGAACGTCGGCCTCAAGGTGGACTTCTCGAACGCCGATGCGCTGCGGGTCTCCGGACGCGGCGAGCTCCACATCGCGATCCTCCTCGAGCAGATGCGCCGCGAAGGGTACGAGCTCCAGGTGTCGCAGCCGCAAGTCATCATGCGCGAGGAGGACGGAGAGAAACTCGAGCCGTTTGAGGAAGCAGTCATCGATACGCCTGCGCAGTTCCAGGGCGCCATCATCGAGAAGCTCGGCCAGCGCAGCTTCGCGCTCCAGGACATGAAGATGGAAGGCGGCGGTGTGCGCCTCACGCTCCAGGGCCCGACGCGCGGGCTCCTCGGCTACAAGAACCAGTTCATCATCGATACGAAAGGCGAGGGCATTCTCTCGTCGCGCTTCATCGGCTTCAAGCCGTACGCGGGAGAGATCCGGAAGCGCCAGGTCGGCTCGATGATATCGATGGCGACCGGCAAAGCGCTCGGCTATTCGCTCTGGAACCTGCAGGACCGCGGCACGCTCTACCTTGAGCCCGCGACCGAGGTATACGAGGGGATGGTCATCGGCAATACGTCGAAGGGGGAGGAGATGATGGTGAACCCGACAAAGAACAAGAACCTCACGAACGTCCGCGCCTCGGGCACGGACGAAGCTATCACGCTCACGCCGCCCTTCGAGCTCACCATCGAGCGCGGCCTCGAGGTGATGGCGGATGACGAATATCTGGAAATTACGCCGGAATCAGTGCGGCTGCGCAAGCAGTACCTTACGGAAAACGAGCGCGCGAAGGCGCGCCGGGCGCCATAAAGGATAAAAAAAGCCCCGGAACCTCGTAGCCGGGGCCGTCGCACGCGCGACGTTATGGCGGCGCTTCACCGGGCGATGCGGCACGCCGCTGCATGCGCTTCTCTTCCCGGAACTCCGCATAGTCGCGACGCGCCTGCCTCTTCGCCGCCCAGTGAGTGAATCCGGATAAGAGCGCCGTGCGTTCTTTCTCTGAGCAGCCGGCGTTCGTCACGTCCCTACGCATCCTGCGGAACGCGCTTACCACTCGCCGGCTGCAATCGCCCCATCGCAGCACGAAACGCTGGCTTATCTGGATCGCGCCGCGCTCTCTGTAAAGCTGCTGCCGTACGAGAAGCAGGAGAAGTATCTCATGCACTGGCGCATTGTCACCGAATTTCTGCCACAGCCGATCGATGTCGCCGCGGAAGTTCCGGATGATCCTCTTTCGCCTGCTCTTGCATGCCGTCTTCGAACAATCCGCTCGCATGTCCATGATCCACCCCGCTCGGTTAACGGTCCGTGCCCATTGTATCCCAAAAGCGCCTGCGCGTATGCTAGGGTGTCGATGATGGCATCTGCTCGCGCGATCGCTGAAAAGCTGCTCGCCAAAGCCGATATCAGGATCGGCGGCGACCGCCCGTGGGACATCGCCGTCCACGACGAGCGCTTCTTCGGCCGGGCGCTCTCGGAGGGCTCCCTGGGTCTCGGCGAATCCTACATGGATGGCTGGTGGGACGTGCCGGAGCTCGACGAATTCATACGCCGCGTGCTCGCGGCGCGCCTCGATGCGGCGGTCGCGGCCGGCCCGCCGCCATTCCTGCTCACGCTCGCGAAGGCGTTCCTCTTCAATCTCCAGTCTCGTTCGCGCGCGTTCCAGGTCGGCGAGAAGCACTACGATCTCGGGAACGATCTGTACGAGGCGATGCTCGACAAGCGGCTGACCTACACCTGCGGCTACTGGAAAGACGCGCGGAATCTGGATGAAGCGCAGGAGGCAAAGCTCGACCTCGTCTGCCGGAAGATAGGGTTGAAAAAGGGCGACCGCGTTCTCGACATCGGCTGCGGGTGGGGGAGTTTCGCTATATTCGCGGCCGAGCGCTACGGCGTTTCGGTCACGGGAGTTACGGTTTCTAAGGAGCAGGCCGAGCTCGGACAGGCGCGCGCGAAGGGCCTGCCGATCGAGATACGTCTCCAGGATTACCGCGAGGTGACGGGCACGTTCACGCACGTCGTTTCCATCGGCATCATGGAGCATGTCGGCGCGAAGAACTACGCGACGTATTTCGATGTCGTGCGCCGCTGCCTCGCGGACGGCGGCCTCTCGCTCCTGCATACCATCGGCAGCAACGTCTCCGTGCGCACGGTGAATCCCTGGATAGGGAAGTACATCTTCCCGAACGGCATGCTGCCGTCCGTCGCGCAGCTCGGCAAGGCGATGGAAAGGCGGTTCGTGATGGAGGATTGGCACAACTTCGGCGCTGACTACGACGCGACCCTCATGGCGTGGTTCAGGAATTTTGACGCCGCATGGCCAGCGCTCCGCGGCACGTATGGCGACCGCTTCTACCGGATGTGGAAGTACTACCTCCTCACCTGCGCGGGCGCATTCCGCGCCCGCGACATGCAGCTCTGGCAAGTCGTCCTCTCCCCGCACGGCGTCCCGGGTGGATACCGGAGCGTGCGCTAGCGGCTCACGAATGGATTGCCTCTTATGTAGAAACGCCAGGGGAGCTCGGTAGCGCTCGTGATGCCAATGCGGCTGGAGACGCCGATGTCTTCCCTCGGGATGTCCGGCGCGTCGTAGATGGCGAAAGCGCCGGCGACCGCGGCGCCGTTGTCGTTCCCCGTGACGCCGAAGGCCTCACAGAACTTCGCCGGGCCCGAGCAGAGGTTCTTCACGATGCTCGTGCCGCGGCGGCGCTTCATGAGCGCGATGCCGCCTATCGGTTCGACGGCGCGGATGAGGACGGCGCCGATGCCATCTTTGTCGCACGTCACGTTCGCGCACCAATGCATGCCGTAGGTGAAGTAGACGTACCAGCGGCCGTAGGTGTCGCGCATCGCGCGGCTTCGCGGCGTGATGCGGTACGCGTGTGAGGCCGGGTCGGTGCCGTATGCCTCCGTCTCGACGATGACGCCCGTCGCGGAGCCCTTCTTCACAATCTTCCCGAGGAGCTTCGGCGCGAGCTCGAGGGCGCTCTCGGCGAACCATGAGCGGGGGAGCGGACGCATGGTCGTAGCATAACGGAAACAACGTGCCCGCGCAGCGATAGCTGCGCGGGCGTCCTAGTGCAGTAGGGATTCCCCCTCTGACAGGTCCCAGGTATACATGCCGACGGTCGGCTTCTCGTCAGCGATGCCGACGACGTACGCTTCTGCATCGAGTCCGTACATCGCGCATGCGGTATCCTTGAACTCCGTGAATAGCCGCTGGACATACCAGCTATTCTTAAGGCTATCCTTCAGTTGCTGCTCCCGAATCGTCACCCGGAAAAACATCTCTTCCCCGCCGATACGCGGAGCGATGACAACTACCACCTCGGTCGTCTTCGGCGAAGCCATGGCAGTCTCCCATGAGAGGGTTCCGGTCAAATCCTACCACGCATCTTCGCACGCAGGCGTCTCGGGGAAGCGTTGCTCTAGCATGGGGATTCTGCCGCTACCCGAGCCAGAATCGGCTATCATTAAGCATATAAGGTGTCGATATGGGTAGGCGACAGCGTAAATTTCTCAAGAAATGGGTGCGTTCGCTCCCGCACTCCAGGATGGAGTTCCCTGCGGTCTTCGACCAGCAGGTGCGGTACCTCATGTGGCGCCTCTACGCGCCGGCGCACCCCTTCCTGCGCGGCATCCTCTCCCTCGCCGGCGTCGCCGTGTATCCAGGCCGAGGCGACTACCTCCTCGGGACGCTCGCGCCCGGCCGCTCCCTCGTCGAGTTCGTCGACTACCTCATCTTGTGCGGCTTCGGCAACCATTTCATGGCGTGGCGCTACGAAGGCGAGCTTGTCGGCCTGCGGCTCGTCGAGAATTTCAAATACCAGTATCACTTGCGCATCTTCGAGGACGGCGAAGTGCGCGGCCACTACGAATACACGCCGGAGTGCTACCCGGTGAAGCACGTGCGGCAAGTGGATATGGAGCACCGCCGCGACGAGTTTCTCGCGCTCCTCGACGGCTGGGTCATCCCGCGCCGTGCGGCCTCGCAACCGACCGGCGTCCGCGCCGACGTCGCCGTTACGCGCTAATCGTAAAACGACGCGCGGCCTACCGATGAGGCAGGCCGCGCGTTATTTCTGTGGAGGTGCGGGGAATTGGACCCCGGTCCGAATCCGGCACTGAAAGCGAGTCTACGACGCATAGTCCTGATTAGGTTCTGACAGCGGATGCGAGGAATCAGGACGAAACCATTCCGCTGCGGTCCCGGAGGTTCGGGCGGCAGGTGGGCGGCTGCCGTCCTAGCTTAGAGAAGATTCCGCCCGCCCTCGCGCCCTAAGCGTCGTGAGAGGGAAGACGTCGCGCTAGGCGAAAGCGTCAAGCGCTTTACGCGTAGGCGAACGCGAAGTCATTCATACCGAAGTACGGGGACTTCACGCTTGCAAGAGTGTTCTTGGCAAGTTTAGTGCCGAGCAGTTTAAGGTGTTGAGTCGGCATGCACCGCGTCGCACGTCTTTCAATGTACAGACCGTCAAAGCCGGTCACCCCCGGAAAATGCGCAAGGCGGTTTCCGAACTTTCCGGGATCACCGATTCTTGAGAAGGCGCGCGACATCGCGCGCGACATCGCGCCTCTTCAGGTCTTCGCGGCGGTCGGCTTTGCCTTTGCCGCGGACGACCGCGATGCGCGCCTTCACGTTCCGTCCGCTAGTATACAACTCAAGTGGGACGATTGTCAAGCCCTTCTTCGCGTCTGCGCTCGCGAGCTCGGCAATCTCTTTCTTCGTGAGGAGGAGCCGGCGCGTCCGCTCGCTGTCATAATCTTTCGGCGCGTTCGCCGCCTGGAAGGGCGGGATGGTCGCCCCGACGAGGAAGGCCTCGCCGCCGCGCACAACGACGCGGGCGCCATCGAGCGTCCCCTGCCGCGCGCGCAGCGCTTTCACCTCCGTCCCGAGGAGTTCCATGCCGGCGGCGTAGGTGTCCTGCACCGCATATCTCAGGCGCGCTTTCTTATTCTCGACGAGGGCCATAGGTACCGATTATAGCGGGAAATAGGAAAATTCCGCATTCTTTTGTATACTCCGTCCATCATGCCGGCCACGCAGCCCAAGAAGCCGAAAGGGAAGAAGACGCCCGCGCCGCGCGGGCGCTGGGGCTTGCGCTCGCCGTTCGGCGGTCCCTCCTTCTTCGGCAACCTCCTCACGACCGTCCTCATCTTCCTGCTCCTCATGAGCGTCTACTCGCTCATCGTCGGCCTTTCGCAGCCCTCCACACAGATCCCGCTCTCGCAGGTGGCCGCCGACGTCTCGGCGGGGAAGGTGAAATCCATAATGGTGAGTGGCGACTCGCTCGCCATCACGTACGCGGACGGTGCGCAGAAGACGTCGCAGAAGGACCCGGCGTCGGGACTTCCGGAGACGCTCGCGACGTACGGGGTTTCGCCGGGAGAGCTCGCGAAGGTCGCGCTCACGGTGCAGGGGCAGTCCGGGTTCGAGTTCTGGTTCATCACGCTCGCGCCCATCATCCTGCCCATCATCTTCTTCGCGTTCCTGTTCTGGATCATCCTGCGTCAGGTGCGCGGCGCGGGCGTTCAAGCCTTCACCTTCGGCCAGTCGAAGGCGCGCGTCATCGATCCCGCCGACACGACACAGCGCGTGACCTTCGCGGAGGTCGCTGGCGCGCGCGAGGCGAAGGAAGAGCTTGCCGAGATCGTCGACTTCCTCAAGAACCCGAAGAAGTTCCTCGATATCGGCGCGCGCATCCCGAAAGGCATCATCCTCATGGGCGCGCCGGGTACGGGCAAGACCTTGCTCGCGCGCGCTGTCGCAGGCGAAGCGGGCGTGCCGTTCTTCTCCATCAGCGGTTCCGAGTTCGTCGAGATGTTCGTCGGCGTCGGCGCTTCGCGCGTGCGCGACCTCTTCCAGCTCGCGAAGAAGGCCGCACCAGCCATCATCTTCGTGGATGAGATCGACGCCGTCGGCCGCGTGCGCGGCGCAGGGGTGGGCGGCGGCAACGACGAGCGCGAGCAGACCCTGAATCAGATCCTCGTCGAGATGGACGGTTTCGAGCCGGCGGAGAAAGTCGTCGTCATGGCGGCGACGAACCGCCCGGACGTCCTCGACCCTGCACTCCTTCGTCCCGGCCGTTTCGATCGGCGCGTGACCATCGACCTGCCCGACCGCAAGGATCGCCAGGAGATTCTCGCCATCCATGCGCGCCAGAAGCCGTTCGGTCCGGACGTGAACCTCGCCGTCATCGCCGAGCGTACGCCGGGCTTCTCGGGCGCCGAACTGTACTCGCTCATGAACGAAGGGGCCATCCTCGCCGCGCGCGAGAACCGCAAGGAGATCGCCCAGTACGACCTCATCCGCTCTATCGAGAAGGTGATGCTCGGTCCCGAACGCAAGAGCCACCTGCTCACGAAGAAGGAAAAGGAGCTCACCGCCTACCACGAAGCGGGTCATGCGCTCGTCTCCTCCGTGCTGCCGAACGCCGACCCCGTGCACAAGATTTCCATCATCAGCCGCGGCCGCGCCGCAGGCTACACGCTCAAGCTGCCGTTCGAAGACAAAAAGATGCAATCGAGGAAGCAGTTCCTCGACGATATCGCCGCGACCCTCGGCGGCTATGTCGCGGAGGAGATGCTCTTCGACGACGTGACGACGGGACCCTCGAACGATCTCGCCGTCATCACGGCGCTCGCGCGCGACATGGTCGCGCGCTACGGCATGAGCGAGACCCTCGGTCCTATCGCGTTCGGCGAGCGGCAGCTCGGCAACGAGCCGTACTCGGAAGCCGTCGCTGCCAAGATTGATGCGGAAGTGTCGCGCATTATCGACGACGCGAAGAAGCGCGCGGCGGCGGTCATCGCTGCGCACCGCGGCGCGCTCGATGCTATCGCGAAGGAACTCATTGAGAAAGAGACCATCGAGCGCGATGATTTCGAGAAGATCCTCATTACGCACGGCATCACGCCGAAGGCGAGGCCGGAAGACGAGCTGCTCGCGACCGCGGCCGTCGCGTAAACGAAAAGCTCCAGGTCCAACACTGGAGCTTCTTGAGAGGCCTTTTCCCTCACCGTTTTCGGGTTACCTTTTTGGGTTGTTCCCGGCTGTTCACGCATCCGTCGCAGGACGCGTCGCGGTCGGCGCACTGCCCGACCGGCCGGCACAACGCCTTCGAGACGAGCGGCGCTGACGGGCACTTCGTAATGAAAACCGCGAATTGCTCGTTGACATTCACGACATTGAGGCGCTCACCGAGCGGCGGCAGAACTGCGCCAATCTGCCTGCCGAGACGCCGCGCACACACCACGACTTCCTGGTGCGGGGCTCGCGTTTTCTGGTCTAGAAACGCGATGCCCTCGCTATTCGCAACAATCTTTGCGCCGGCGCCTAACGGCATCGGCACGAGACGTCTGATGCTCAGGAGGTGGATGCTAATTTGCGGCTCCTGCCTCGCTTCTTCACTTCGTGAGTGATTCAATTTCTTCCCCTTACCGGTTGCATTCAGGTTGATGACGTACTACACAAACCTACTCATAACTCTAGCACTCGGGCCGGAAGGCGCAAGGCCGCACGGGGGAAGGGTCCAGATAATTGACATATATTTATACTGGCGTATAGTAAATCAGGTATATTCCGCGACCTATGGAGGTTCGCAATGAACATTGAAGCGGTAGCACTCAGCGGCTGCGCCTGCTTGGCGCTCTGGTACACATGGTCCGTCCTCCTCGTTCAGCGATGCCCGTTGTGTCACTCACGGCAGAGTCATGTCGAGACGCATCGGTCTCTTGCTGGCGGAGAATCTTCCAGGGAACCGTTCATTGTGTGCGAAAAGGTGCATGTATGCGAGTGCGGTCATCACGGCCGTGTCCTGCGCCGGCGGAAAGAATCGATAGAGGAAAATCGAGAGCGATTCATCACCCTCTACGCCGCCGAGGACAAGGCCGGCGATGCCGCGCGGCGTCTCCTGCGCCGCAGCGGCGTCGTGCTCACCGTCTTGCCGTGGGATCGGAAGTCGCATGACGCGCAGGTAGCGCCCGCCGCCTCCCATAACGGCGAGATCTATCAAGGGATCAATGGCGTCGCCTACCTGTGCGAACATGTTCCCGGGCGGAGCCGGGCATCCCATGACTAGCCCGCCACGTCCAAAGCGCCACCGCTGGTGGCGCTTTTCTTTTTGATAAATCGTGTGGACGTGCCTGGATTCGAACCAGGGACCGCGGAGGTATATCGCGAGTACGCGATACCGCCAGCGCTCGTTCGAAAATAAACCGTTGGTCCGCCCGCTTGGACTCGAACCAAGACTCACCGAGGTATAAGCTCGGGGCTTTAACCAATTAAGCTACGGGCGGTTTATTTTATTCACTCGCTTGCCGGTAAGCGCGGTGCTCTAACCGATCGAGCTACACGCGCTTTCTTATTCTACTCGCTCCTTTGGTTGTAAGCCTGGTGCTCTAACCATTGAGCTACACACCCTCGTTTTGCCTCTCTTCGCTCGCACTAAGCCCGGTGCTCTCGCGAGATAGCGGCTCTGAGCACTGTAGCGCACGGCTACTCCAAATGCATCTCGTCGCCTGCGGCATAGGCGCGCTCCCGGAGCGCTCCGTGGCGCGCGAGGCCGGGGTCCGAGGCGACGAGCGCGGCGGCTTCCGCGCGCGCCGCTTCGACGAGCCTTAGGTTCTTCAGGGCTTCCATCGCGATGTCGGAAACGCCCCACTGACGGCCGCCCGAAAGCTCGCCCGCGCCCCGGAGCGCGAGGTCGTATTCGGCGAGCGCGAAGCCGTCTTTCGCGCCAGTGAAGGCCGCGAGGCGATCGCGCGTCATCTTTCCGAGCGACTCGGGCAAGGCGAAGCAGTACGCTTGGTGTTCCGAGCGGATGACGCGGCCGCGCAATTGGTGGAGCTGTGCGAGGCCAAAACGCTCGGCGCCCTCGATAAGGATGACGGTCGCGTTCGGGACGTTCACGCCGACCTCGACGACCGACGTCGCGACGAGTATCTGTGTCTCGCCGTCCTTGAATGCGCGCATCGCCTCTTCTTTCTCCGCCGGCGTCATCTTGCTGTGGAGGATGCCGATGGACGCGTCGGGGAACACGTCTTTCGCGAGTCGCGCCGCTTCCGCCTTCACCGACTTCGCTTGGAGCGCAAAGGCCTTCGCCGGGTCCGGCTCGTCGATGCGCGGGCAGATGACGTACGCCTGGCGCCCCGCGGCGAGCTCGTCGCGTACGCGCACGTACGCGCGCTCGCGCTCCTTCGGCGCAACGACTTCGGTCATGACGCGCTTCCGGCCAGCCGGCATCTCGTCGAGGACGGAGAGGTCGAGGTCGCCGTAGATGGTGAGGGCGAGCGTGCGCGGGATGGGCGTCGCCGTCATCGAGAGGAGGTGCGGCACCGTCGCGCCCTTGGTCACGAGCTTCTGGCGGTGCATCGTGCCGAAGCGGTGCTGCTCGTCGATGATGGCGTAAGCGAGATGTTTGAAGGCGAGGGACTTTTCGATGAGGGCGTGCGTGCCGATAATTATGGGAATCTCGCCGCTAGCGACCATCTTCGCAAATGCCGCCCTCGAGAGTTTCGCGGATTCCTCATAGCGCACCTTCGCCGGGAACTTCCGGCACTCGCTGCCGGTGATGAGGCCGATAGGGATGGGATGGTCGCGGAAGTAGGAGACGAAGGTCGAGAAGTGCTGCTTCGCGAGAACTTCGGTCGGGCACAAGTAGGCGACCTGGAGCGTACCGGCGATGCGGCCGGGCGGCGTGCTTGTCGCGACGAGGTACGCGGTCGCCGCGGCGACGGCGGTCTTGCCGCTGCCCACGTCGCCCTCGAGGAGGCGCAGCATCGGCTGTGCCCGTTCGAAATCGGCGACGATAGCGTCGATGGCGCGCCGCTGCGCGCGCGTAGCCGGGAACGGGTACGAGGCGACGAACGCCTTGAGCGCGTCGTGATTGACCGCGACCGAGAGCGCGCGGTGTGCCGACGCTTTGCGTCGGCGTTCCTGCATGAGGAGCTGGAGCGCGAACACTTCCTCGAAGGCGAAACGTTTCCTCGCCGCAGTCGCGTCGGCATCCCTGCGCGGCCGGTGCATCCAGAGGAGGGCAGCCGGGAGCGTCGGCAAGTGGTAGCGCTCGAGAAGGGCGCTCGGCAGAGGGTCCTCGAGCATCTCGTGCGCGCGCGCCTCGAAGACCTTCTTCAGCGCGTGCATGAACCAGAGGGACGAGATGCCTTCGCTCTCGGGGTACACCGGATAGAACGACTCGTCCATATCCGCGCCCTTCGCGAACAAGGTGTCGTGCGCCTCCTCGGGCGCTATCGGCGTCCGATCAATGTCGGGATTCGCGACATACGGCTTCTCGGGCGTACCGCCGACCTTCCCCGTCGCTTTCACGACCATTCCGTCATGGAGCGACTTGGCGATGTAGGGCTGGGAAAACCACATGAGCTTGATGCGTCCCGACGCATCTTCGAGCCACGCCTCCGCGATCGGCCGGCGGCTCTTCCAGGTCTTGCGGATCTCGGGCTTCCTGATCGTGCCGTAGAGGGTCACGTCGGCGCCGGGCGAGACGCCTTTCGCCGTCCCCGCCGGACCGCCGCGCTCGTAGCGGGCGGGGAAGTGGTAGAGGAGGTCGCGGATGGTCCGAATCTTGAGCTTCTTCAGCGCCCGCTTCTGCTCCGGCCGCAGCCGGGTGAAATGCTTCTCGAGGAGATCGCGCGGGTTCACGGCCATAGTATACTGGCCGCTTACGATGGATGCGAAGAAGATTTTGAGTACCTATAAGAAGCGGGGCGCGCGCATCGAGACCGCGGCGCGCGTCGCGCTCGCCGGCAAGAAGGACTTCTCGCTCTGGTATACGCCGGGCGTCGGCGTCGCCGCGAGCCACCTCGCGAAGCATCCGAAAGACGCGCGCCTCATGTCCGTGAAGAGGAATTCGGTGGCGATCGTCTCCGACGGCTCGGCCGTCCTCGGCCTCGGCAACATCGGCCCGTACGGCGCCCTGCCCGTCATGGAAGGGAAGGCGCTCATCTTCAAGGCGCGCGCCGGCATCGACGCCTGGCCCGTCGTGCTCGCGACCCAGGACCCCGACGAGATCGTGCGGACAGTGAAAGCCATCGCGCCCGCCTTCGGCGGCATCAACCTCGAGGACATCGCGGCGCCGCAGTGCTTCGACATCGAGAAGCGGCTCATCGAGGAACTCGACATCCCCGTCATGCATGACGATCAGCACGGCACCGCTATCGTCGTCCTCGCCGGGCTCGCGAACGCGGCGAAAGCCGTGAAGAAGGACCTCAAGAAACTGATGGT
>Ga0307373_10001782_pt1 | contig 40060 bp, 38 predicted proteins | sample OX2MG_FD_202534 | JGI IMG/M metagenome (GOLD analysis project Ga0307373, IMG submission 202534) | Soil microbial communities from Risofladan, Vaasa, Finland - OX-2 | ecosystem: Environmental > Terrestrial > Soil > Coastal area > Acid sulfate soil | place: Finland: Risofladan, Vaasa | collected...
GATTCGCCAGCCGGTTGTCGCCGGACATTTCTACCCTGCGCTCGCGGCGGAGCTGGAACGCTCGCTCGATCTCTGCCTGGGCGGCGAAGAGGCGAAAACACCGCGCTTGCGCGCCAAGGGCTGCCTGGTGCCACATGCCGGCTACGCGTATTCGGGGCGGGTGTCAGGCGCGGTCTATCGACGGATCGAATTGCCCTCGCGGATGATTCTGCTTGGCCCCCGGCACGATCCGGCCGGCCAGCCCATGGCGATTCTCTCCGAGGGGGAATGGCTCACGCCGCTCGGGCCCGCGCGGATCGATAGCGAACTCGCCGCCGCGCTCAAGCGCGCCTGCCCCTTGCTGCGCGAGGACGCCGTTGCGCACCAGCGGGAGCATGCGCTGGAAGTTCATCTGCCCTTTCTCCAGAAACTGGCCGGCGATTTTCGTTTCGTACCGGTGGCGCTGGGCACGATCGTTCTGGCGGCGCTCGAGGAACTGGGCGAGGCGATCGCGGAGGTCGCCGCGGCGCAGGGCGAGCCGCTGCTCGTGCTGGCCAGCTCCGACATGAACCACTACGAAAGCGATTCCCTCACCCGCCACAAGGACCGGCTGGCGATCGAAAAGATTCTCCAGATCGATCCCGCCGGCCTGTTCGAAACCGTGCGGCAACACGACATTTCGATGTGCGGATTCGCCGCAGCCGTCACCATGCTTTTTGCCGCGCGGCGGATGGGAGCCACCGGCGCCGAGCTGGTCAGCTACGCGACCAGCGGCGATGTGACCGGCGACCGTGAATCCGTTGTGGGCTATGCCGGGGTCGTGGTCTTTTAAGGGAACGCGGGGAGTCGCCAACGAAGCCGCGACCGGCGCGCTAGCGGGCCTGGCCGAGCGCGACGAGGATCTGGCGGGCGCGATCGCGGGCGATGTCGAGCAATTGCGGACTCGAAGCGATCTTCTTCAGCACGGGGACCAGGACTTGCGGCTCGGCGATCGCATTCGATTCCAGATCGGATTCCAGACGCATGAGCACGTCGTTCACCCCGAGCGGATCGTAGCGCATCGAGCGGCGGAGCTGATCGATGTACTGGTCCTCGAGGGAAAGCCCTTCGAAGATTCCCATCAACTGGTTCGCCTTCGGATTCACGGTGTAGTTGAAGGAAACCTCGCCTGTCCGGCCGCCGCCCTCGTAGCGGAAAGTCTTCTCGCCCAGATTGGCAATCAGGCGCCGCACGTTGAGTTGCACGCCGCTGAAATCGTGCAGGGCGGCGGCGAGTGAAAAGATTTTAGCGGTCAGGGCGGCCGACACCTCAAAGGGCTGCGGATTGGGCCGGTCGTCGAGCTGGCGGATGTCGTAGGTGGCCGCGCCGCGCTCATCGACTTTGATCTCGACGTACTCCGGCGTGCTCCCCTTGAAAATTTTGCGGTATGTGATGGCCGGCAGGGCCTGGTCGGCCGAAGAGGCGCCTGCGGGCGGGGCAACGGCCTCGGAGGATTTGCCGCTCGCGTTCCGGCCGGAGGTCTGCGCGGCCGCGCGACACGGCAGGCCGATCCATGCGCCGAGCAGCACGAGCACGAGTACGCGTCGAAGGTTCATCCTCAGGCTTCGATCCGGGCCGGGTAGAGCCGGTCACCGGCCTCCCGAACGCGGCGCCGGGCGCGGTCTGTGAAAATGTGGCAAAGGGCGAGGGCCAGGGCGTCGGAGGCGTCGTGCGAGCCAGGCGGCTCGGCGAGCTTGAGCAGCGCGCAGACCATGGTTTGTATTTGCGTCTTGGAAGCGGCCCCGTAGCCGGTCACTTGGAATTTCACCTCGCGCGGGGTGTAGCTGTGAACGGCCACGCCGGCCTGCGCGGCGGCCAGCAGGACCACGCCGCGCGCCTCGGCGAGCTTGAGCGAAGTGCGAATATTCGGCGCGGCGAACACGGTTTCGAGCGCCACAGCGTCGGGTGAATATTCCCGAAGCAGATGGGCCATCCGGCGATGCAATTCGCAGAGCCGCTCGCCGAACGGGGCGCGCGAAGGGTGCCGCAGCTCCCCGAACAGCAGGGTATGCGCCATCCGCTCGTCGCCTTCGAGCACCGCGTAACCGGTGGGACCCGAGGCGGCGGGATCGACTCCCAGGACGCGCAGGCAGGATTTCGGCTGAGTGGCGGGATTCATCCCGCCACATTTTGACCCGAAAGCGGCCTCGGAGAACAGTGCTTCTTGCAACAACTCCCCTACTCGGCGCTCACGGCCGCCTGGATTTCCTTCTCGTCGATATCGAAGTTCGCGAAGACGTGCTGAACGTCGTCGTGCTCTTCGAGGGTTTCGACCAGCCGCACCATCTGCTGCGCGGCCGACCCGGTCAGGGTGATGTAGTTTTGCGGAATCCAGCCGACTTCGGCCGAGCTGGGCGTGATCCCCGCGGCCACCAGCGCCTCGCGCACGGCGTCGAAGCTTTCCGGCATGGTGAGCACTTCCCAAGCGGAGCCGTCGTCGCGCACGTCCTCGGCGCCGGCTTCGAGGACGATGGCCAAAAGCTTGTCCTCCTCGACCGCCTCTTTCGGCACGACGAGATCGCCTTTGCGCTGGAACATCCATCCGACGGCGCCCGTTTCGGCCAGATTGCCGCCATGTTTGGACATGATATGGCGGATGTCGCTGACGACGCGGTTTCGATTAGTCGTGACCACCTGAATCAGGACGCCGACGCCACCCGGCCCATAGCCTTCGAACATCACCTCGTCGTAATGTTCCCCTTCGAGCGGGCCGCTGCCGCGCTGGATGGCGCGCTCGATGTTTTCATTGGGCATGTTTTCCGCCTTGGCGGTCTGAATGGCGGACCGCAGGCGCGGGTTCGAGTCGGGATCGGCGCCGCCGACACGGGTGGCGATGCTGATTTCCCGGATCAACTTGGTAAAAGTCTTGCCCCGGCGGGCGTCGGCCGCGGCCTTTTTGTGTTTAATCGTCGCCCATTTCGAGTGACCAGACATTGCGAACCTCACAGACGAAAAATGGCGGGAAAGAGAGTCTATCACAGCCCCGGGGAACGGCCAAAGCCCATGTAACGCATCGGCGGACAGAAATTGCCGATAGACTCAGGAGCAATCTTCCGGAATGGCATGCAATATGTTACGCTCCGGGGCGTGGGTGATACCTACTCTAACTTTTACAGATGTCCTTGTGACGGGACAGAGTGGAGCATGACGTGGGATTGCATGTGCGATGATCGATGTCCGCGGTGCAATCGCGAGATAGTTCCGTACAAGAGCGAGCTCCCGCCGGAGACTGGGCCGGAGGTTGCGCGACCTGTCCCGTAACAGCAGCCTATGCTTGTCGAGATGCCGTACGACCTTGCGGCTCGCTTCCGCAGCCCCAGTCAGCGGGCGAGGGTAATCAGCGAAGGCTGGGGCGATCGCAATCTGTATTGCCCTCGTTGCGATTCCCCGAGGCTAGAGGCTTCCAGCGCCAACACGCAAGCCGTCGATTTTATCTGCCCCAAATGCGCTGCGTGCTTCCAGTTGAAAAGTCAATCACGCCCGCTTTCGCGTCGGATAGTTGACTCGGCGTACGCGGTGATGCGGCGCGCTATTGAGCAGGGCCAAACCCCGCATCTGTTTGCCCTTCACTATGCTCCAGCTTCCTGGCGTGTGCGAGACCTCATGCTCATTCCGAGCTTCGCTCTGACGCTTTCCTGTCTCGAAAGACGAAAACCGTTGCGTTCCACGGCGCGCCGCCGGGGTTGGGTCGGCTGCAACATCCTGCTCTCCGGTGTTCCGGCGGATGCCAGGATCATGGTTATAGCCAACGGCGAGCCCGCAAGCCCACCCCTGGTGCGACGCCAATTCGCACGACTGCAGCCGCTGGAGGGGCTTGGGTATGAAACAAGGGGCTGGGCTCTTGATGTCCTCGGGGTAGTGCGATCACTCCAAAGGCGGCAATTCAGCCTCTCAGACGTCTATTCGCACAGCGGCGAGCTGCGGCGTCTGCATCCGGCCAATCTCCACGTTCGGGAAAAGATTCGCCAGCAGCTACAACGCCTTAGGGACATGGGATTTGTAGAGTTTTTGGGAGCAGGGAACTACGTGCTTAAAGGGTCGCCAGCGCCCCCTCCATCCTCCTTCTTGGCCCCTGGGCACGGACCCGTTTAGGCATCTCAATCGTCGCGTCTAAGAGTTCGTCCGGAAAGTCCCCGGAGAGGATGGCGGAAGCGTGTCCGCGTTCCTCGATTCGATACTTCTCGCGAATCCTCCGTGGAAACGCCTTGAGCGTCATGCGGCGCAGATGTTACCACGAGGAAACCACGTGGCTAAGCGCGAATGGTGAAGGGGTACCCGCGATGCGGCAATTACTGACGGGCACGCCCGGAGCAGTCTCCCAATTGGGGCCGGCCAACTCCCATCGGGCGGCGACGAGATGCTTGGTCACGCGCCGATGTAGCGGGCGTAGAGCGAACGGGCCACCGCCGGATCCTTGGTTCCCTTGACGATCGCGCGGCCGTCGGCAAAAACCGTGACTTCGTAGGGCGGCACGCGAAACCGGAGCAGATAGGCGTTGCCGGTCACCTCGCCCGTCGAATGCTCCAGACGACGGCCCAGGGCGGCCAGATCCAGGTGCCGCTCCCGCTCGTGAATCTGGACCGAATCGCGGCCGCACATGGTGATATGAGGTTGCGCCCGGCCTTCCAGGTACCGCAGCTCGCCGCGAACACAGGAGCGGCAGTTGGGATCGCGGCGAACCGAAAGCGACTGGAACCGGCCCGTCCATACGTCGATGGCGGTCAGGGGGCGCCTCGGCGGCTCGGCGCCCACGATTTGGCGGAGGGCGGCGGCCACTTCGAGGGCGGCAACGACGGCGGCCGCCGAATTGAGGACCCCGACCGTATCGCAGGTCTGTTCGAGACCGGTTTCCGAGGGGTCGTCGACCAGGCAGGCCAGGCAGGCGCTGCGGCCGGGGTCGATCGGCATCGTCGCACCGTAGCTGGCCACCACGGCTCCGTAAACCCATGGAACGCCGAGGCGAACCGCCGCGTCATTTACTAAGAAGCGGGTTTCGAAGTTGTCGGCGCCGTCGAGAATGATGGAAAATCCAGAAAGCAGCTCAAGAGCGTTTTCCGGAACAAGATCGGCAACCAGGCCCTGGACGGACAGGGAGGAATTGACCGCGCGCAGCTTGCTTTCCGCCGCGACGGCTTTCGGCAGGGCCTGCCGGGCGTCGGCTTCGTCGAAAAGGGTCTGGCGCTGAAGGTTGGAGAACTCGACGAAATCGCGATCGATGATCCGCAGGCGGCCGACGCCCGCGCGAGCCAGCAGGCCGGCGACGGCGCTGCCTAAGGCGCCGCAGCCAACAATGACCGCCGAGGAATCGAGCAGTTTTTGCTGGCCCTCTTCGCCGATACCGGCAAAGAGGATCTGGCGGGAATAGCGTTCGCGTGTAGCGGAATCCATGGTTGCTCTTCGGGCGCCCGGGACTTCCGATCGGGAAGCCGTGACGCATGCGCCTAGCTTAGCGCGAAGGACCCGGAGACCGGCAACATGGCTGTGCTAACCTTAGTGTTTTAGTGTGTCTATACGGAGTTTCAGGTTTTACGCGTGAGGGGGATTCGGTCGTCTTCATTCGTGGTGACGCTCGTGGCGCTGGGGGCGCTGGCCTTTGGCATTCCCCTGGCGGGCGCGGCGCGCCAGGTTTCGTTTGAGGGGCAAACGGTGACGGCGGTTCGCGTGATCGGAGCCAAGGGTCAGGTCATTCAGTTGAACCCTGCGAACCTGCCCCTGCTCGCCGGCAAACCCTATACCATCGAAAGCGAACGGGCGGCGCTCGAAAAACTCTACGCCACCGGCCTCTATGCGGATATTCGCACCGTCGCGACTCGCGAGCCGGGGGGCGTGCGCATCGATTTCGTGGTTCAGCCAAGCTATTTCATCGGCAACGTGGAGGTTGACGGGCTCAACCCGCCGCCAAGTGAACCCCAGGCGCAGGCGTCATTGGGACTGCGCCTGGGCGCGACCTACGACAACGAGGGGCTGAAAGAAGCCCTCGATCGGCTCAAGCAGACGCTTCGTGACGAGGGATGTTACCAGGCCACATTGAATATCCAGATCGACCGCAACCCGCAGACCCAACTGGCGAACATCATTGTGCTCGTGACGCCGGGGCCCCGCGCGCGCCTGGGCGCGATCACCTTCGATAACCAATCGAGTTTCCCGGACCACAAATTGCTCAAACAGAGCAAGCTGGCAACGGGCACTCCCGTGACGTCGGAGCGAATCACGAGCGCGGTCAGCCGGCTGCAGCGGTTCCTGTCCAAGAAAAACTTTCTGACGGCCCGCGTGACCTCCCGGCGCGGGGATTACGATCCCAAGACCGACACGCAGCCGCTCGCGATCGGCGTGCGCGCCGGACCCGAGGTCCGGCTGACGGTGGACGGGGCTCGCGTCAGCAGCCGGGAAATCCGGAAATTGATCCCAATCTATCAGGAAGGGGCCGTGGACCCGGACCTGCTCGAGGAGGGCCAGCGCAACCTGCTCGACTATTTCGAGCGGAAGGGCTATTTCAACAGCCACGTCGAATACGAAATCCGGGAGGAAAAACAGAACAACCGGGAGATAATCGTCTACAACGTGCAGCCGGGAGCGAAAAGCCGTCTGGTCGGGGTGGCGTTCCGCGGCAACCTATATTTCAGCAACGCGCTGCTCGCCGGCCGGCTGGACATCCAACCGGCCAGTTTCCTTTCTCCCGGACGCTTCAGCCCGAAACTATTGCAGCAGGACGTCGATTCGATTCGCTCCATTTACATGGCCAGCGGATTCCGCGATGTTTCCGTAAAAGCCACCACCACCGACGACTATCAAGGCCGCCGGAACAACCTGTTTGTGCGATTCGATATTCAGGAAGGCCCGCAAACGCGAGTCGCTTCTCTCCGGATCGAGGGCAATCGATCGATTCCGACCGAGGAACTGCAGGGTGTGGTCGCTTCGACCGCCGGCCAGCCCTATTCCCAGGCCAACGTCTCGGGCGACCGGGACAACATCCTGGCCCTCTATTACAACCGCGGCTTTCCCCGGGCCACCTTCCAGTACGAGGCCAAAGAGATTGGCCCCAACCGCGTGGCCCTGACCTACCAGATCAGCGAGGGCTCACAGGTGCGCGTGAAGCAGGTGCTGCTGCTCGGCTACCGGCAAACGCGGCCGGGAGTGATCCGCCGCCAGGTGCAGATCGCGCCGGGCCGGCCGCTTCGGGAAGCCGATATCGTCACGACGCAGGACCGGCTCTACAACCTGGGCATTTTCAACCGCGTGGATATCGCCACCAAGGACCCTTCGGGCGCGATCCCGGATAAGGACGTGCTGGTCGATACGACCGAAGGCAACCGTTACACGCTCGGATACGGCGGCGGGATCGAAGCGCAGCGGCTGCCGAGCACGACGAACGCGACGAGCACGGCATTCAAGTTCAGCCCGCTCGTGATCTTCAATCTGACCCGACTGAACATGTTCGGGCGCGCGCAAACCGCTTCGGTGAAGGTGCGGGCCAGCACGCTGCAATACAGCGGCCTGCTGAGCTACCAGATTCCCAACCTGCTGACGAAACCGAAATTCAACCTGCTCATCACGGGCCTGGCGAACAAGGTGCGCAACGTGAATACCTTTACGGGCACGCGCTACGAGGGCTCCCTGGAGGTGGTGCAGAACTATTCGCGAAGCACCTCGCTCCTCTACCGGTATACGTTTCGCCACGTCCTGGTCGACAGGAACTCGCTTCGCGTCAATCCCGAGCAAATTCCCCTGTTCAGCCAGCCGACGCGCGTGGCCGGTTTCGGATTCACCTGGATTCGCGACCGGCGCAATAATCCGGCCAACGCCACCAGCGGCAGTTTCAACACGGCCGACTTCAGCTTCTATTCCGACCGGCTGGGGTCGAGCGCCAATTTCGGCCGGTTCTTTTTTCAAAATTCAACCTACACGCCGTTTGCCCGGGTTTTGGTTTTTGCCCGCTCGACGCGCTTCGGCCTCGAGGCGCCGTTCAGCGGCACAACCGCCGGCAACATTCCCCTCCCGGAACGCTTTTTTGCCGGCGGCGGCAACAGCCTTCGCGGATTCGGGCTGAACCAGGCGGGGCCGCGCGACCCGGTGACCGGATTCCCGGTGGGCGGGTTGGTGGAGTTGATCTTCAACCAGGAACTGCGGTTTCCCCTGCGGCTGCCGCTGCTGGGCAATTCCGTGGGCGGAGCGTTGTTCTACGATGCGGGCAACGTCTATAGCCAGATCAGCAGCGTCACCTTCGCTTCGACGCCCTCCTCGCCGGACAATTTGAACTATTTTTCCCATACCGTCGGCGCCGGCCTTCGCTACGCGACCCCGGTGGGACCGGTGAGTTTGGACTTCGCTTTCCAGCTGAATCCACCCGAGTTTCAGCTCTCGTGCATCACGGGCACGGCCGGATGCACGAATGGGGTCACGCTATCGGCCTTGCCGCGCTTTCAGTTCTTTTTGAATATTGGATCGGAGTTCTAATGAAGAGAACCTGGTGCATTCTGCTCCTGGCTTCGTGGTTGGCCCCGGCGGCGGCCGCCCAGCAGGTCGTCGATCGCATCGTCGCCCGGATCGGGAACGGCGTGATCACCCAGAGCCAGATCGTCGAGCTCGGCCGCTTCCAGCAACTGGTCGACGGCAGGGAGCAGCCCAGCGCCCAGCGCCTGCGCGATCTGGCCGACCAATGGATCGTCCATCGCGAAGCGGCCCTCAATGCATTCCCGGCGCCCGGCGCCCAGGAGCTTCAGCGCGCTTTCGCCGGCCTGGAGAAGCGATTCGGATCGGCCGCGGCGTTCGAGAAGCGATTGAAAGAGATCGGCCTGACCCGGAGCGAAGCGCGTGGGCTCCTGGGCCGGGAAATATTTCTCAACCACTATCTCGATTACAAGTTCCGGCCCGAAGTGCAGGTTGACGAGCAGGAAATTGAAGCCTATTACCGGAACACCCTGGCGCCCCAATTGAAGAAGACGGGACAAGCCGTGCCTTCGATCGAAAGCGTCGCCGACCGGGTTCGGGAAGTGCTGGTCGAGCGGGGAGTGACCGAGCGGGCCGGGCGCTGGCTCGACCAGATGCAGCAGCAGTGGAAAGTGGATCCCGTCGAGAGCTCGCGCAATCTGTCGGAATGAAAGTGCGATGGGCCAAAATCGGACTGTGGACAACCCTGGCGGTTGCGGGGCTGGCAGCGACGACGGTGGTGTTGTGGAAAACGGGCCGGATAGAGCGGTGGGCCCGCGGGGAACTGATCCGGGGGGTGGAACAGGCGACCGGCGGACGCGTCAGCCTGGGGGCGTTTCACATCACACTTCTCCCCTTCGCCGTCGAGCTGGATCAATTCACCCTCCACGGGCGTGAAAGCGCCGGTGAGGCGCCATTTCTCCACATCGATCACGTCAGCGTAGGCGTGGATCTGCGGGCACTGCTGGAAAGAAAAGTGATCCTCGGCAACGTGACGGTCGACCGGCCGGCCGTCGACATCCAGATCGACCGAAACGGCCATTCAAACGTTCCCGTCCCCGCCCGCCACGGCCCCTCGAAGCCGTGGCCGCACCAGCTTTTTGCCATCACCATCGATCACCTTCGCCTCAACGACGGGCTCATCCGATTGAACGACCGGAGGATTCCGCTCACGGCCGACGGCGGGCGCTTTACCTTCGGGATGGATTATGCGTCGGCCGGACCCGGCCAGGATCTCTATCGCGGCCGGATCGGCTGGAGTCAGATGCGGATTGCCGCGCAGAAGTGGATCCCGTTCCGCTCGGACTGGTCGGCGCAATTCACGCTCGGACGCCGCGGCGGATCGCTCGACCAGTTTCGCTGGGAGTTGCCGCATTCCAGCATTGAAGCCCGCGCCGACTGGCCGGAATGGACCCAGCCGAAGGCCAAGGTGCACTACCGCATCCACCTGAATTTGAGCGACGTGCGAAACCTTCTGCGCAAGCCGCATACGCCGACCGGGATCGTGGATTCGACCGGGGCCTTCGACTACGCGCCGAAAGCGTGGAACCTGCGCGGGCACTACTCCGCGCAAGACATCTCGCTGCGCTACAAGTGGTTTCACGCCTTGCGAATGCGATCGCGGGGAACCCTGCTGGCCGACCCGAGGGAGGTGAAGATCCCCGATTTCCAGGCCTGGGCCATGGGCGGCGAATTCGCCGGGCGCGTCCGCATGGACTTGCGAACGCTCGTTTTCACCGCCCGCACCGCGTCGCACAACGTTCGCCTGGCCCAATTGCTCGGCTCCGTCGAGAACGACAATTTCCCCGTTCAGACGCTGCACTGGGAATCGAACGTCCAGGTCGATTCCGTCACCACCTGGCGGGCCGATTTCCACGACCTCGCTTCGCGCGGCACGATGCAATGGTCGCCGCTGACCCGCACGCCGGCCGGCGAGCTTCCGGCCAGCGCGACCATCCAATACAACTATCAGATGAGCACCAACACCGTTTTCGCTCAAGGCCGGATTTCGACCCCGAATACCCAGGTGAATTTCGACGGAACGATCAACGACCGCGACTCGAACATGACGACGGACGTTGTGGCGAACAACGTCCACGACTGGGACGATCTGATCAATTCTATTCGCGGCCACGACAGCGAACCGGTTCGGATCCTCGGCCGGGCCACCTGGCAAGGCGGCTTGTCCGGCGCGATTACGCATCCTCGGTTTTTCGGGCAAGTACACGCCTGGCAGGCAAGCTACAACCGTTTGCATTGGGACGAAATCCAGGGCGGGGTCGAGTATTGGCCCGGCGGGCTGACGCTCACCCACATGCAGGTCCGCCGCGGCCATTCCCTGGCGGCCATCTCGCTCCATATGGATTTTACCAACTGGGCGTTCCTGCCCGACAGCCCGTGGGACTTCACCGTGCGGCTCGCCGCCGCCAATACCGACGACCTGCAAGGTCTGGCGGGAACGCACTATCCCGTACATGGATTGCTGACCGGCCAATTTCAGGGAGGGGGAACGCATCAGCAACCCGAGCTTTCGGGCGATTTCCAGTTTGCCGACCTCCAGGCGGCGGGCTACCGTTTTGCCAGGCTCAGCGGCCATCTGGAAATCAATCCGGACCTGATTCGCCTGGCGGGAGTGGAGGGAACGTTCGGGCCGGGAACTCTGGGCGGCACTCTCACCTACCGGCGCGCCGATGGAAACGTCGCATTCGATCTGTTCGGGCGCGGCCTTCGCCTCGACAAAATCGACTGGGCTCCGTCGCCCTCGCTGCTACTGGCGGGCCGCATCGATTTCCATCTGACCGGCAGCGGACCACCCCTGGCCCCGCAAGGCCAAGGCACGGTAAAAATCTCCGACTTTCGCGCCGGCGGGGAACTGCTCGGCTCTCTGAGCGCCCGGTTGAACTCGGACGGCAAGCAGGTGCACCTGGCACTGGCCACTTCGCTAGCCAGAGGAACGTTGGACGGCAACGTGGTTCTGACGCTGGCCGACGATTATCCCATCCAGGGCCAATTGACGGCCGCGGGGATCGACCTCGATCCCTTTATCAAGGTGGGATTGCACCTGACCGCGCTCACCGGCCGCAGCCAGGTCGACGGCCGCTTCCGCCTGAGCGGACAGCTTCTCCGGCCCGACACAATAACGGTCGATGCGGACGTATCCCGCCTGGTGCTGGCCTACGAGACCGTGACGCTCAAAAGCGTAGGGCTGTTGCGCCTGGCCTACAAGAAATCCGAGGTGAGAGTCGAGCAGGCCGCGCTGACAGGAATCGACAGCAATTTCCAGTTGAACGGGGTCGTGCGGTTCAACCGCAACCAGCCGCTCGATCTGCGTGTGGCCGGATCGATGAATCTGAAGCTGCTGGCGGGATTCATTCCGGGCATCCAGTCGCAGGGAGGCGTTCAGGTCGACGCCGCGATCCAGGGAACCTTCGGCCAGCCGCGCATCAACGGCCGGGCCAGGCTGGAAAACGCCTCCCTGAGCTACAGCGATGTTCCCATCGGGCTGAGCGCGGTCAACGGGGACCTGGTCTTTTCGAGCGATCACGTCTCCTTCTCGAATCTGAAGGCCGAAACGGGCGGGGGCACGCTGGCGCTGGACGGCTCGGTCAATTTCGCGCACGGCGCCGCCAGCGTCCAGTACGACATCCATGCCATCGCCTCGCAGGTGCGCGTGCGCTGGCCGGAAGGCATGAGCTGGCTGCTCGACGCGAACACGCGCATGGTCGGCAACGCGAAGGGCGCCAGCCTTGGCGGCCAGCTGACCCTGCGCCGTCTCCTGCTGACCGGCGGGCCGAACCTGGCCGCTCTTTCCATGATGGCCCCGCATCAGGTGAACGTCGAAAGCGGTTCGTCCTTTATGCAGAACCTGCGCCTGGATTTTGCCGTGACCTCCGGCGCGGGGGCGCAACTCGATTGGACCGGCGCGCGGATCGAAACCGACGTGAACGTGCGCATTCGCGGGACCTGGAACCATCCTTCGGTACTCGGTCACGTCCATCTGCTCGCGGGCCGGATCAACTTCCGCGGCAACACATACCGGCTGAGCCGCGGGGATATGAACTTCGCCAATCCGCTCGTGCTCGATCCGGTGATGAACGCCGAGGCCACCACGACCATCCAGCAGTACGACATCACGGTCGATTTAACCGGTCCGGCCAGTTCGATGCGGCTTTCCTACCGGTCCGATCCGCCGCTGCCGGAAAGCGATGTCATCAGCCTGCTGGCGCTCGGCTACACAGGGCAAGCCAGCGAGTTGCGCACGACCGGCGTAGCCGGCCAATACGGAGCAACGGCGCTGCTTTCCCAGGCCGTGTCGAGCGAAGTCGGCGGCCGCATTGCCCGGCTGTTCGGCATCAGCCGTTTCCAGATCGAGCCCTACCAGGGAGGCACGGGCACGGAGTCGAACGCCGCCGCGCGGATCGCGATCGAGCAGCAGGTCACTCCCAACCTGACCGTCACTTACGCGACCAATGCCGCATCGAACGCCGAGCAGGTGATTCAGATCGAGTACGCCGTCACGCGGGACATATCGATCGTTGCCCTGCGCGACATCAACGGCACCTTCGGTATCGACGTGGAGTTCAAACACCGGTTCAAGTAGCCGGGAAGCGGGCTGGACCGGCCGGTCCGGTTTGCAGGAGAATCCATCCATGGCGCTCTCATGCGTTTGCTAAATCCGTTCAGCGCGGCCCGCGGCGAGGCCGCCATGGCGGGGCGCCGTCGAGCCAGGGTCCGACGCCGGTGGCGGGACCGGGGCGCGCGCTCGCCCGAGGGGCTCGACCGATGAAGCGCCCTCCGGATATTTCCATTGTGATTCCGGCCTACAACGAGGCCCAACGCCTGCCGCGCACGCTCGAACGCGTCCGGGACTGGGTTGAACGCAAGCGCGCGGTTTCCGGTCTGGAGATCGAAATCCTGGTGGTGGACGACGGATCGACCGACGAGACGGCCAGCGTCGTGGCCGCCTGGCAGGACAGGGTCGAAGGCCTGCGCCTGGTGCCCAACGGCGCGAACCGCGGCAAGGGCTACAGCGTGCGCCACGGCATGCGGGAAGCGCAGGGACGGATCGCCCTCTTCACCGACGCCGATCTTTCGGCCCCGATCGAGGAGGCCGACAAGCTGCTCGCGGCTCTGGACGACGCCGATGTCGCCATCGGCTCGCGCGCCGTCGACCGCCGGCTCATTGAAACGCATCAGTCCGCCGCCCGCGAGACCGCCGGGCGCATCTTCAACGCCGTGGTTCAATTGATGACCGGCGTCCGCTTTCTCGACACGCAATGCGGATTCAAGGCGTTTCGCATGAAACGCGCCCGTGTAATCTTCGGACAGCAGCGCATCGAAGATTTCGGGTTCGATCCCGAGCTGCTGTTTCTGGCGCGGCGGCACGGCCTGGCTGCCATCGAGGTGCCGGTCCGCTGGGCTCACGATCCGGGCAGCAAGGTCCACATGGTCCGCGACAGCCTTCGCATGTTCTGGGATCTCGTCAAGGTTCGCGCCAACGCCCTGCTCGGCCGCTATCCCCGGCGCGCCGGCTAGTGTGGTGAATCAGAAATTCGTTGCCCAAATGGGCGGAGCTTCAGGGGCTAAAGCCTTTGAAAATGCGGGGCTTAATGTCGGAGCTAAAGCTCCGACCCCCTGAAAACCGCGCAACCAACTTCTGAATCACTACGCTAGCGCCGCGCCGCTGCCGAAGTTCAGTACCCCCTCCCGTTCAGTACCAACCCATTCCGTGCCCCCTACCCCGGACTCGCGGAAACCATCAGCGCCCGGGCATCCGGGCCGGCCGCGGCGAAACGTTCACTTTACGGCACAAAGTACTTGACGGGAATAAGACACGGACTACGATGAAAGCATGAACGAGCCCGAACGCTCCCGGCGGGAACGTCCCCACCCGATCCCCATCGATACGGGCGCCCGCGAACAGATTCGCTACATCCGCGACACCCTCGAACGAGCCGGCTCCTTTACCGCCGTTCCCGGCTGGGGCGGCGTCGTGGTCGGACTGACGGCACTCGGGGCGGCGGCCGTCGCCTCCCGCCAGATCTCCCCGAACGCGTGGATCCTGGTCTGGCTGATCGAAGCCGGTCTGGCCGCCGTGGTTGGCATCTGGTCGGTGGTTTGGAAGGCCCGATCGGCCGGCCTTCCCCTGCTCAGCGGGCCGGGCCGGCGGCTGGCCTTCAGCTTCACGCCGCCTCTGGTGGTCGGCGCGCTGCTGACGGCCGTGCTTTGGCGGGAGGGCATCGTGGCGATCCTGCCGGGTCTTTGGCTGGCCTTGTATGGGACGGCGGTCGTTGCGGGAGGGGCGTTTTCGATCGAGATCGTTCCGCTGATGGGTCTCTGTTTTCTGGTGCTCGGAGCCGTGGCGCTGTTTTCCCCCTCCACATGGGGCGATCTTTTCATGGCGGCCGGCTTCGGCGGGCTGCACGTCATTTTTGGCGCCCTGATTGCCTGGAGATACGGTGGCTAAAAGATCCCTGGCCGAACCCGAAGCGCCAAAACTCGACTTCCGGACGCGGCCGTTGCGGCCGGTCGTCCTGGAAACGAGCGAAAATCCGCTCGAGTTCGACCGCCTGATTCATGAGCAAACACGGCTCGGGATTCTGAGCGCGCTGGCGGTGAACCGTTCCCTCAGCTTCAACGAGCTGAAAGGGGTTCTCGGCGTGAGCGACGGAAATCTGAGCGTTCACGCCAGGAAACTGGAGGAAGCAGGCTACGTCTCTTGCGTGAAATCGTTTTCCGGACGGCTGCCGAAGACCATCTATCGGCTGACGGCATCCGGCCGCAAGGCTCTCGAGCGCTACCTGGACCACATGGAAGCGCTAATCCGTCTTACGCGGGAAAGCTGAAGGAAGGCATGGGCTCCATGAGAAATGTCCAAACGAAGGATTCACCCTATGGCGTTACAGACAACGGCATGCGGCTGCTGCACGTCGCCATCATTCCCGATGGCAACGGGCGCTGGGCAGCCACGCGCGGGCTGCCGCGCACGGCAGGACATGAGGCGGGGGTGGGAGCGGTTCACCGCATGGTGGAAGCCGCACCGGATTTCGGAATCGGCACATTGAGCCTGTATGTCTTTTCGGCGGACAACTGGGAGCGCCCGCGGGTTGAAGTTCTCGGGCTTTTTGCCCTGCTGGATCGTTTCCTGGAACGCCAGACCGATTATTTCCAGCAGGCCGGCGTGCGCTTGAATGTAATCGGGCGGCGCGACCGCCTGCCGCCGGAATTGCGGCAGTCGGTCGGCGCCGCCGAGAAACGGACCGCAGGCGGGCGCCATTTGCACCTGCGCCTGGCTGTCGACTATTCCGCGCAGGACACCATCCTGCGCGCCGCCTGCCGGATGATTTCCAGCCTCGAGATTTCCCGCCGCGAATTCGCCAGGGTGCTGGGCCTGGCCAATTACAACGGGGGGCCCGCGCCGGACGTGGACCTGCTCATTCGAACCGGGGGCGAGCAGCGGCTCAGCGACTTTCTGCTCTGGGAATCGGCCTACGCGGAACTGTTCTTCTCGGCCAAGCTGTGGCCGGATTTTCAGGCGCCCGACCTCGAATGCGCCCTTCAGGAATATCACCGCCGAGAGCGCCGCTTCGGCCGCATTCCCGAAGCCGTCTGCACGTAGCCGGCCGGAGAAGCCGCCCGAGAAATCAGCTCCGCCGTCGCGACATCGCAAACGCCTTCCGCAAAATGCGTTGAACCGCGTCATCGAGCCCGTAACGATCGAGATCGCTCTCGCCCACCAGCGCCAGCTCCGACGCATCCCCGCCCGCCACGGGCCCCTCCGATATCGCCTGACAGAGAAAATCGAGGATGACAAAGTGGAAGCGCGTGCGCCCTTGCTGATCCTCGAAGACGCGCTCAAAGGCTTCGATCAGGTCGCCGACTTCAACCGCGAGCCCGATTTCCTCCAGCAGTTCGCGGCGAACGCCTTCGGCCAGCGTTTCCCCCAGCTCGAGCTTGCCGCCGGGAATTGACCATTCGCCCTGCCGCGGCGGGTTTCCGCGGCGGATGAGCACCGCCCGATCCCCCAACAGCACGACGCCGCCAACACCGACGACAGGATGATCGGCATATTCGGTTGAGCGCGGCAATGATATTCTCCCTGGCGGAAACCATTGACAACGGGGTTATATAATAGCCGCAAGAAGCGTGGTTCAGGGACAGAAGGAGGGAATCGTGGTCCGTTGTCCTGACTGTGATGCCGAAATCGATCTCGATGAAGACGAAGTGGAAGAAGGCGAAATTCTGAGTTGCCCGGAATGCGACGCGGAGGTGGAAGTCGTGCAGACACATCCCGTGCAGCTCAACTCTGTCGCGGAAGAGGATGACGAAACCGAAGAGGAAGAAGGCTTCGTCGACGAAGATAAAGACTCGGAGGAAGAAGAAGAAGAGGAAGAAGAAGAGCACGAAGATGAATAGCCGCCGGGCGACCAGGGATGGGGCAGCCTTTTCCCTTCATTCGCCATCCCACCAGACGGTACCATTGTGGCAGGCGGAGTCGGCTACGGGATCACCATCCAAATGCCGGTCGTTTGTTTCCGTTCCGGGAGCGCTCGCTGCGGTTCTCCTATGCCTGCTTCTCGGAATCTCGGCCCCCTCCGCCCTGGCCCGGCAACATCAAGCGCAATTGCGCGCCGTGCGGGGAGTTGTGGTCAACTCCTCCGGCACACCCATCAGCGGCGCCGTCGTCTACCTGAAAAACATGAAAACACTCTCCATCCGCACCTATATCGCTCCCTCCAATGGCCGATACCGCTTCAGTGGGCTCGATCCGAATGTCGATTATGAGATCCACGCCGAGCATGAGAACCTGATCTCCCAGTCGCACACGATCTCGAATTTCGACAGCAATCCGGACATCGTCATCGTTCTCAAGGTCGACCGGAAAAGATCCTCCCATTAAGCGGGCGCACCCGCTCGTTCAGCCCTAAAAACAGGAGAGTGATCCAGGCGCGTGCTAAGGGGCGGAATCGGCACCCTTCGGGGGCGGGTACGCACAAACTGGTGCCGGCGGTGGGACTCGAACCCACGACCTAGGGATTATGAGACCCTCGCTCTACCTCTGAGCTACACCGGCGTGAAACCCGATGGTAAGAGGGCTTCCGAAGGGTGTCAAGCAAAGCGGCCGAAGCCGATTGAGAAGGGGCGGAAGGCGCATATTTCGCGGTGAAACGTCGCTCCACGGAGATTCACATTCATTGAAATCGGCGGGGTCCCGTGCTTCGGAGCGGAACACTGTTCCAAAAATCCAGTACGAGTAAAGAGAAGTTCTAGGGCTATGACGCTAAAGAGTAAGCCAAAACCTTAGTGGCATTAACTCTTAGGTTACGCCGTACTATTGACACTGAATGAGGGGGAGCATAGGCTGGCACCCGAAGTTGTATTAAATCGAGCAAGGCTGGCCTCGGAGCCTAGGGAGGTGCCCGAGTTAACCGTTTAGACACAAGCCTGTCTTCAATGTGATACGCATGTCCGCAAATAGCTATATTGCCTCTGGCAGTCAAATTCGTCCGGAGGCAATAGACAATGCAAAAGTGGCTCGCGGTTGTTGTTCTCACATTGGCAGCGTTGGTTGCAGCGATGGGCTTGCGGAACATGACGGTTCGGGCATCGAGCAGCGATCAGCCGGTTTTGGCGGCCTGGGGTGGAGAACCAGTTCCTCCGGGACCGTGGTTGAAGGTTGCGCGCTGGGGTGGTGAGCCTGTCCCGCCGGGCCCCTGGGTAAAGTAACTCGGGGAATCAGCGGGGCGCGGTTTAGCGCCTACAGTTCTCTTTTTAAATAGTCCGGGCTAGCCTCAACAAAGAGGCTAATGCTTAGTATTGGCGGCTATGTAATCTGGCTGGCAAGTTTCACGCTGGAGGTGTACATAGTCGTAAAGTGTATTTCATCAAAGACATTCTTGCGCTATCTGCCGCTAAATCTGTTTGTTGGCGCAATGATACTGCGTGGCGTGCTCTCGTACCTCGCCATTGAGCAGTACGGCTTCTCCTCGATACAGTACAAGTATACCTACTACTATACCGATACCCTTCTTACCGTTATGATGTACCTTGCCATCATGCACCTGTATCATCAGGTGTTCCGCGAGATGAACCTGGGGAAGTATGTCCATGGGGCCACTGTAACCTTACTCGCCGCTACAGCCCTGTTTGCCTACCGCGTTGTGCAAAGCAATACGGACCACTTGACCACCCGCTTCGTCGTGGAGATGTCACAAGACCTTTATTTTGTTGGTGTTGTGATGACTTACCTGCTCTGGGTCGCAGTCTTCAAGTTTCGGGAAACGCGCACGCGCCTTGTTCAGTTGGTGTTGGCTCTGGGTGTCTACTTCAGCGGGTCAGCCGCTTTATATGCCTTCGGGAATATGTTTCCTGACCTGCATATGGTCGCCAACTTGCTCATTCCCATCGTGGGAACTTTTCTGCCAGCCGCCTGGGCCTACACTTTCACCATTGTTCCCGAGTCCGCCCGGTTGGCGCCGGCCAGACTGGCAGAGGAAGCGATTTCACACAGATGATTGCCTCACTGATTCTCGTTGTTTCGATTGCGTTTTTCGTCCAGTTCTTCGTGTTTTACACACGATCACTGATCGCCGCATCCTGCAAGCACGCCCTCTCGGAGAGTGTCCGTGAGATCACCGGGATCACCGGCCAGCGTGTACAGACGGCGCAGTTTGCCCGCCTGCTGCAGCTGGTGGAGTTGTGCCCCGGACCGGGCAACGACGAAATGGGGATACGGGCAGTTCGCGCCTATTTCGGTGTTTTGAGCCTGGCGAAATCGTGGCTGACGCGCATACCCTCCGCCGCAATCTCCAAAGCGACGGCATGGGCCGAGGGCGAGCGGGCCTCTTGCGCCTACTTCGCGGCGACCGCTCTGGACCAACGCATGGCTTACAGTCGGGCCCTGCTTTCGCACGGCACGGCCTCCTGAGCCAACCACGCCGTTTGGCGGGTCAGTCGATCTGTCCCTTTACCCACTTGCAGTCCTGAACCCGGGGTGAAATCCCGGCGACCCATCCCACCCCCTTCCCCGGATTGAACCCCGGTTAAAACCGAAGCGAAGCTTGGAGCGGCCCGCCGAGGGTATTTCCCTGCTATTCTAGACAGCATCTGCTGATTCGCTGGATTCCATGCACGCACCGCTTTTGACTCGTCTTCTGACAACCATCCGAAAGCAGGAAATGGTCCTTCCCGGCGACCGCGTGGCTGTCGCTGTCTCGGGCGGTGGCGATTCGGTGGCTCTGTTGCTTCTCCTGCTAGAAATGCGGGAAACCCTGGGCGCAACCGTCCTCGTGGCCCATTTCAACCACCATCTCCGTCCCCAGGAAGCCGACGAAGACGAACGTTTCGTCCGCAGACTGGCAAGCGATTTTGGGCTGGCCTGCATCGTCGCTCACGGCAAGAACCTGGCCGGGCCGGCGCGGCGCCCGGGTACAAATGTGGAAGCGGAGGCGAGGGCGCAAAGGTACGCGTTTTTTCACGAGCTCGTCTCCCAGGGACGCGCCACCCGAGTGGCCACCGGCCACACGGTGGACGATCAGGCCGAAACCGTCCTCGGGCGGCTGGCCAGGGGGTCGGGCTTGCGGGGTCTGGCGGGTATCCACCCGGTTCTTGGGCCGGTCGTGCGGCCGCAACTCGACCTGCGGCGGAAAGAGCTGCGCGAATACCTCACCATGCGCGGCCAAGCGTGGCGGGAAGACGCCACGAATCTGGATACCTCGCGCCTGCGGGCGCGCATCCGCCACAAGCTCTTGCCGATTTGGGAGGCAGAGTTCGGCCCGAGCGCGGTGGTCAACCTGGCGCGGCTGGCCGAACTGGCGCGGAACGATGAAGCATTGCTCGAAGAGCAGATGGGAAATCGCTTTCCTCGCCCGGTGCGCCCCGAAGAAGCCCCGGTGACGCTGGAAGTGGGGGAGATTCTCGACCCGCAGCCACGGATCAAGGACCGGGATGCGCGCCAGGCCTGGGCGTCACGGCTGGTTCGCCGGGCGGCCGGCCAGGTGAAGCGCGACATGCTCGGGTTAACGGCCGATCACGTCTCGAGCGTGCTGGATCTGGCGCAACGCGGCACCAGTGGAAGCAAATTGGAGCTTCCCGGCGGCATCGTGGTCGAGCGAGTGCTGAATCGCCTGATTTTTATATCGAAAGGCGCAACGGCTCGCATCGCGCGCGCGGATGCTTCGTACGCCTATCTCGCCGACCCCTGGCAGACGGGCGAGGATGTGGTGGAAATTGCCGAAACCGGCAAACGGCTGCGGCTGAAATTGATTGACTGGCCTCCGCCAGCGAGGGAAACTTATCTGGAAGGTTTTGGGGTGTTGGATGCCGGTCGGCTCGAACCTCCCCTGCTAGTGCGCAGCCGGTTACCTGGCGATTCATACCGGCCTCGAGGACGCGGGCATGCGGAAAAGCTCAAACGCCTGCTACTCGAGAGGCGCGTCGCTGGCAAAGAACGCATCCTCTGGCCGGTCTTGACCAGCGCGGGTCGTTTGGTCTGGTCGAGCGGTTTGCCCGTGGCGGCGGATTTTGCGGCAGGGCCGGGTACGCAGCGAGCTCTCATCATTCACGAGGAACCGAACGAGCGGGGCGGGGAAAATTCATTTCATGAGACGGGGATGTCCTGGCGTGCATCTAAAGGGTAGGGCCGCCGGGAGAGGGCTGGCGCGGCAAGATTTCATTTTGAAGAGAGGTCGAAGCTGAGAAGGCCAGGGAGCGGAATGAGTTCGGCGGGCAGGGCCATTCTTTTTTGGCTGATTATGGTGCTGCTGGCGGTCGTGTTGTGGAAGATGGCTTCGGCCGGCACGCAGTCGAGCCACGAACTAACCCCTAGCTATACCGATTTCACCAATCAGCTTCAGCAGGGCAACATCAAGGACGTTACGATCGACCTTTCCCAGAATACGGCCGAGATTCAAGGCGATCTGATCAAGCCGGCCCAGCATTTCCGCGGCGTCGTCGTGCCCAACGCGGTCCTCTCCAATATCACACAGCAACTGCAAGACAAGGGCGCGACCATCAACATCAAGGAAGTTCACAGCGGCGACTGGCTGAACCTGGCCATGAACGCCCTCCCGCTGATTTTGCTGGTGGCCTTGTGGATCTTCATGATGCGGCAGATGCAGGCCGGCGGGAACAAGGCGCTCAGTTTCGGCAAGTCCAAGGCTCGTCTCCTAACCCCGCAGCAAAAGAAGGTGACCTTCAAGGACGTTGCCGGGGTCGAAGAAGCCAAAGAGGAGTTGCAGGAGATCATTGAATTCCTGCGCGATCCCCAGAAATTCCAGCGCCTGGGCGGCCGCATTCCGAAGGGCGTGCTGCTGGTCGGGCCGCCGGGCACGGGCAAGACGATGCTGGCGCGGGCGGTGGCCGGCGAAGCGAATGTGCCGTTTTTCTCGATTTCCGGCTCGGATTTCGTCGAGATGTTTGTCGGCGTGGGCGCCAGCCGCGTCCGCGACCTGTTCGAGCAAGGCAAGAAGAATGCGCCCTGCATCATTTTCATCGACGAGATCGACGCCGTCGGGCGCCATCGCGGCGCCGGACTCGGCGGCGGGCACGATGAGCGGGAACAGACGCTGAACGCCCTGCTCGTCGAGATGGACGGGTTCGAATCGAACGAGGGCGTGATTCTGGTGGCGGCGACCAACCGGCCCGACGTGCTGGACCCGGCCCTGTTGCGGCCCGGCCGCTTCGACCGGCGGATTGTGGTGCCGCGCCCGGACGTCCGCGGGCGCGAGGAGATTCTCCGCGTGCACACGCGCAAGGTGCCGGTTTCTCCCGACGTCGATCTGTCGATTCTCGCGCGCGGAACCCCGGGGTTCTCCGGCGCCGATCTGGCCAACATGGTCAACGAGGGCGCCCTGCTGGCCGCGCGCAACGGCCGCAAGACGGTCACCATGGCCGATCTGGAAACGGCCAAAGACAAGGTTCTGATGGGGGTCGAGCGCCGCTCGATGATCTTATCGGACGATGAAAAGAAAACGACCGCCTATCATGAAGGCGGGCACGCCCTGGTGGCCGCGCTGACCCCCGGCACCGACCCGCTGCATAAGGTGACAATCATTCCCCGCGGCATGGCGCTTGGCGTAACCATGCAGCTTCCCATCGATGACAAGCACACCTACTCGAAGGAATTCCTCGAAGGGCAGTTGGCCGTGCTCATGGGCGGTCGCGCCGCTGAGGAAGTCGCCCTGACTCACGTCACCACCGGCGCCGGAAACGACATCGAACGCGCCACGGACATCTCGCGGCAGATGGTGTGCGAGTGGGGCATGAGCGAGCTCGGTCCGCTGACGTTCGGAAAAAAAGAGGAAGCGATTTTCCTGGGCCGCGAAATCGCCCAGCACCGGGATTATTCCGAGGACACCGCGATCATGATCGATCGCGAGGTCCGTCGCATCATCGGCCAATCCTACGAGCGCGCCCGCACGATCATGGAAACGCATCGCGACGCCCTCGAGCGGATTGCGCAGGCGCTGCTCGAACGGGAAGTGCTCGACGCGCAGGAAATCCGGATGCTGATCGACGGCAAGCCTTTGCCGGACAAGCCGGCGCCGACGCCGACGCCCGCTCCAACGCAGGAGGCTTCCTCGAAGGAACCTCAACTGGCGCCCCGGCCCGAACCGCGCGTTGTGCCAGGCCTGGCCAAGGGCGAAAAGCCGGCTACGGCCTGATTCGCGAATATCCCCCTTTCCCAACAAACCCTCCCGGCCCGGCCGTCCGGTTTTGCCCGGCTTCCCTGCGAATGCTTGGCGCAATACGAAGCTGCCCGAGGGGTAAACTTTGCCTTACAATAGGCGCATGGCGGAAAAGGCTACTCCTCTAGAAGTCACCTGTCCCTGTTGCCAAGCCAAACTCACGGTGGATCCCGAACTGGGCGCCGTGCTGGCGCACACCGACGCGATACGCGCGCCGAAGGTGGATCTGGACCATATCGACGAGGTGCTCAGCGAGCAGGCCCGCCTGCGCGAGGAAAAATTCCGGCAGTCGGTGGAAGCGGAACGCACCAAAGAAGATGTGTTGAGCCGGAAATTTGCCGAGGCGCTCAAGAAGACCAAGGATGCGCCCATCGAAAAGCCTCTGCGCGATTTCGACCTCGACTGATCCCTTGTATCACCCCCTTCCCAAGGCGCTCCCGTTCGCTGAACGTACCTTCGCCGCCTGCCCATGAACCCACGGCGAAAATTCCGCCTTCGGCTGCCCACGCGCATGCTCACCCTCGGCGAGCGAACGCTGGTGATGGGCGTGGTCAACGTCACCGCCGACAGCTTTTCCGACGGTGGGCGCTATCTGGCCGCCGATGCCGCCGTCCGGCACGGGATCGAGCTGGCGCGGGCGGGTGCGGACATCGTGGATATCGGCGGGGAATCGACGCGGCCCGGCTCGCGCCCCACGCCGGTCGAAGTGGAACTCGAGCGTGTCATTCCCGTGCTGAAAAAACTGCGCGGACGGCTGAAGGTCCCCCTGTCGATCGACACGCGCCGGGCGTCGGTTGCCGAAGCCGCGGCCGGGGCTGGGGCCGAAATTCTGAACGATACCAGCGGCCTGCGTGACGATCCCCTTCTGGCCGAAGTGGCGCGGCGACATCGGCTCGCTGTGATCCTGATGCACAGACGGGGCGAACCGGAAAACATGCAGAAGGGCCCCTTTGCCCGCGACGTGATGAAAGACGTGCGGGCGGGCCTGGCAGCATACGCGCGGCGCGCCGAGGACGCGGGGATTTTGCGGAGCCGAATCATGCTCGATCCGGGCATCGGATTCGGCAAGCGTTTCCCGCAGAACTTCGAGCTGCTCGCGAGGCTGGCCGACCTCGCCGAGCTCGGCTATCCCATCGTCGTTGGTCCCTCGCGCAAGGGCTTCATCGGCCACGCCCTCGGCGGCGTTCCGGCCCGGCAGCGCGCCTGGGGCACGGCGGCCGCCGTGACCGCGGCCATCCTTAACGGGGCACACGTCGTTCGCGTTCACGATGTCGCTGAAATGGCGCAGGTGGCCCGCGTCGCCGACGAACTTCTCGCGGCCTTCCGGCGAAGCACCACGCCCCGCAGAAGCGGGAAGAGGGGCTAGCATGCCTTCTATACGCCCTACCGCGGGAGTTTCGGCCACGGGCCTTGGCAAACTGCTGCCGCTGCTGGCTGTAGCGGCCCTGCTGGCGCCAGCCGGTCTGGCGGTTCAGGCGCAGCAACAGCCGCTTCCGCAAATCAATGCGCCAGGGCAGCTCGGCCCGAAGCCACCGGTGGGATCGGGCGGCTGCTCGATGACAGCCCCTACCTGCGCCGCAGTGGCGCCGGCGATCATCCATAGCGCGCTCGGGCCCTCCTTGCTTGGGCGCAACCTGCGCCTTCTGAGCACACTGACTGGCACGACGGCTGGCGCAAGGGGAAACAGGGCAGCTTCCGGCGGGCGCGTGGCCCAATGGGCGGTCGAAGCATTCCGGAAAGCCGGCGTAGACGACGTACACGTGGAAAATGACGCAGGCTCATTCGAGACGAAAAATGTAGTCGCGGTCATTCGGGGACGAACACAAGCAAAAGGATTTGTGATTATGGGTGCCGGTCTGGAAACGGGACATTCCTCGGCCATCCCGCTCGGTTCCGCCTGCAATGCCGCGCTGGTGGTCGAGGCGGCTCGCGCCATCCACACCGCCGGCACGCGTCCTTTCCGGTCGATTCGCTTCATCCTGTTTGGCGGAGGGCAACAAGGGATGGCCGGTTCGCGGGCCTATGCGCGCGCCCATCTCTCCGAGCTGGACCACGCCGATGCCGTGGTTATTTACGACGCCGGGGATGGACCGGTTGCCGGCTACGATCTCGATGGCCGAAGGTCGCTCGAGGCCCCGCTGCGAAAGGCGCTCGCGCCGGCGGCCCCATTTGGCCCAGGACACGACAGCTACACGCCGGACCTCGAAAACGCCGCCCTCGGGTTCCTGCTGGAGGGCGTGCCGACGATCGTAGCCACCCCCCATGGCGGCTCCTTCTCCCTACCCGCTCTCGATCTGGCTGCCCTCAAGCGTCACGTGGCCCTGGCTGCCTTGACCGCCTACGGCATCGCCGATCTGCCGGAGCGGCTGGGAACCCGCCTGACGCGGACGCAGACCGAGCAACTGCTCAGGCGAACCGGTCTCGAAAATAAAATGAAAATGGCTGGCCTCTGGCCCGAGTGGAAACAGGGCCCAAGCGGCCGGCGGCGCTAGGGCGCCCACCCGCATGCCCCAGGAAACCGATCATCGAGCATTTCATCTCCAGAGCCGCTTGGGTCTTCCGAGGGACTATAATTTTGCTGTGGGGCGTCTCTCTCCTAAAGTTGCGCATGCCTCCAAGCCGGAGGGGTCTCGAACGCAGGGGGCCGAAACCCGTATTCTGGCCATCGACTACGGGCGGCGGCGCATCGGGCTGGCTATCTCCGACCCCATGGGCTGGATAGCTACCCCGCTCGCGACAATCGAAAGGAAGGGACGAGCGGCGGACATGGCCCGGCTGCAAGAGCTGGCCCGCCAGCATGGCGTAGGACGGGTGATTGTCGGTCATCCCCTGAAGATGGATGGGGCGCCGGGAGAGATGGCGGAGGAAGCCGCACGCTTTGCCCGGCGCGTGGAACAGGAATTAGCCGTGCCGGTCGACCTGGTGGATGAGCGGCTGACCAGCTGGGAAGCCCGGCAATGGCAACTCGAACAGGGGAAAGCCGGCGCCAGGGGCCAGGACGAAATCGCGGCAGCCATCCTGCTCCAGCAATATCTGGGCCGATCCCCGGAGGACGGCGGTTGAGCCATGCGGCGGGTCGCAGCGGTCATCGCCCTGGGAATCGTTGTGACGGTCGCAGGGGCGGCCGGGTGGTTAGTCTATCAATGGCAAAGCCCGTATAAGGGATACACGGGAAAGGCAGCCGTGGTGAACGTGGAACGCGGAACAACAACCCACCAGATCGCCGAGCAGCTCCGGCGCGAAGCCGTGGTGCGCAGCGGGCTCGCCTTCGAGCTTTGGAGCCGCCTGCACCGCGGCGAAGGGCTGGAAGCCGGTGAATACCGCTTCGACCGGGCGATGACTCCACCGCAGGTTTTCGAGATGATCGCGCAGGGGCGTGTCTGGAACGTGACGTTGACAGTGCCGGAAGGCTGGACCATGTTCGACATTGCCGACGCGGTTCAACGGGATGGTCTGGCGAGCCGGGCGGCGTTTCTCCGAGCGGCGCGCCATGTTTCCCTCGTCCGCGATATCGCGCCCGACGTCCCCACGCTCGAAGGATTTCTCTTTCCCGCAACGTATCAATTTCCGCATCGCACGACGGCCCAGGCCATCGTCGCCGAAATGGTTCGCCGCTTTCACCAGGCCTGGGCAAATCTGACGCTTCATGACGCGCCCCCGCCGAATCTGACGCTCGAGCAGGTGGTCACGCTGGCCTCGCTGGTCGAGGAAGAAACGCCCCGGCTGGAAGAGAAACCGATTATCGCCGGCGTATTTTTGAACCGGCTCCGTTTGGGCTACCCGCTCGAATGCGATCCTTCCGTGGTTTACGCCCTGAAACTCGCGGGACGCTACGGCGGGCAGCTCCACGCGTCGGAGATGGGTGTCCGCTCACCCTACAACACCTACCTGCACTATGGATTGCCGCCGGGCCCCATCGGCAATCCCGGCATGGCGTCGCTCCGGGCCGTGCTCGAACCGGCTCGCACCGACTACCTCTATTTCGTCGCCAACGGAAAAGGGGGGCACATGTTCAGCCGCACCCTGGCCGAACATAGGCGAGACGTGGCTCGTTACCGGCGGCTCATCGCCGCCGAAAAAAAAGAGGAGCAAACGCTCCGCCAACAACGTCCTGTCGCCACACACGGCCATCCTTCGGGAAATGAGCCTCACGAATGAATGCAAACCTACAAGAAACGATACGGGAAACGATTCTGGCGCTCGCGCAGGAAGTAGGCGCCGGCATCTTTACCCCGGCCGAGATGGAGCAGATTCGCCGGCAATTGCTCGTGCGCCTCGGCAGCGAAGGCAGGGTCTCGCCCGAGGAGATCGCCGCCGTCCTTGCCGAGGCGGGCATCCCAGTTCGCCGCTCCCGCCAGGAAGGATCCGCCCACTACGAGGAGGAATTTCGCGATCTGCTTCGCTTTTCCACGCTCGAGGATGCGGAAATGTGCCTGATCCGGCTCGATGAGCTGCTGCGGAAATTCCGCGAGCAGGGCGATCCGTCCGGAGAATCACGAGTCATCGCGGTGGCGCAACTGGGGCTTCGGCGAGCCATGATGATCTCCCGAAACGCCAAGGTGGACGCCGGCAAGCGGGTCGAGAAGGAGGAAGTGAGCCGATGGTTTCGCGTTTGGCTCGAAAATCCCGGAGCGTTCTTTGACTGGCTCGAACTACGAAAACAGGCGCCGGATTTCCGGCAGCGATTTGGCCACCAGACGGCAGTCGAGTCCTAGGTGATGCTGCGCCTCACGGTTGAACCGCTTGATCTCGGTCCCGACGTTCGCGCGCTGGCGTTGAACCTGAACGATTCCGAAGACGAGGAACCGATCGCCGGCGGCGCGGCGGCGCCGCTTTGGAGCCGCGCCCTGCTGGCGCTGGCCGGGGAGCAGCCTATCGTTCTGGATTTCTTCGCTCATCTGGACCGCGTGAGGGAGTTCTGCCAAAGCCAGGATATCCGGTTTCGGGAGACGGCGGCGGGCGGGATTGCCGTGACGGAAACCGATCCCGATGCCCTGGGCCGGCTCATGGAACGCTTCGAGGCGGAAATCTGGGGCGCCAGGGCCGGCGAACCGCTACAGTCAGGTGACGAGGAACTGGAAAACGAGCTGCGCAGGCGCGGTTTCGATGCCTATCATCAAGCGTTCCCTCGCTATCTCTTCTGCGCGATCGGGGAGCTGGAGACCGGATCGGTAACGCTGGTGAGCGAAAAATTGTGGGCCTCGGAAGTTTCCCGGCGGCTGCGAAGCGCGCTCAGGGAATTTTCCGTTTCGGTGGAAATGCTGATGTAGGCCACGGCGGGTATTGCGCGCGGCAGGGGCCGCGATGAAACTCGGCATCCGTTGAAGGCCGGTGCCCATTCATAATGGGACACCGCCCGAGCGGCAAGTCGATTGACTCCCCTTTGGAGCGGTTGCTCGATTGACCGGTTTGTCATTCCGTCGAGGAAATCTGTGAACGTTCGTCGATTGGCGCCAGTTGTATGCGTGGCCGTGTTGGCGCTGCTGGCCGGGTGCGCGAGCCGCACGACCCGGGTGGCGGCGCCAGCCCCCTTGCCACCGGCCCTTACGGCAACACGCCAGCAACTTCTGGCGCGCTACGAGGACCAGGCGGATGCCGTGAATAGCTTGAACGCCGCCGTGCGCTTGAAAGCGGAAACCGGCACGGCCTTTTCCGGCGTCATTAAGGATTACCAGCAGATCACGGCCCTCCTTGTGGCCGAACGGCCGGCCTGGATCCGCATGGTGGGCCAGGCGCCCGTGGTGGGTACGGACATCTTTGATATGGTGAGCGACGGCAAGACGTTTCACATGTACATCCCGTCAAAAAAGCGATTCCTGGTCGGCCCCGCCTCCGGCGGCGAGGCGGCGAAAAACACGATCGAGAACCTGCGGCCTGGGCCGCTCCTGGATGCCCTGCTCTGGGAGAAAATCCCGCTGGAGGCCCCCGTTCTGATCGAGGAAGAAAGCCAGGCGCAGCCGCCTTCGCGAGACTATGTGCTGACCGTTCTGCGTCGCAACGGCGAGCCGCTCGAAATCGACCGGCGAATCTGGTTCAACCGGTCCGACCTGCGCGTGTCGCGCATTGAGATCTTCGGCCATGGCGGCCGGCTCGACTCCGACATTCATTACGGCGATTGGCGCGAACAGACCGGAGGACGGCCGTTCCCCTGGCAAATCGTGCTGAGGCAGCCCCACGACGACTACAAGCTGGAAATCGATATCACGCGGATCACGCTGAACCCTCCGATCCCCCTGGATCGATTCACGCTGGAACAACCTTCCGGGACCGAGCGCGTCGAGGTCGGCCGAAGCGGAGGCCGTCCATGATAGGGCGGCTCGTTTGGCACAACACCCTTCATCGGCCCCTGCGCACGATATTGAGCGTCATCGCGGTGGGAGTCGAAGTCGCATTGATTCTGCTGGTCGTCGGGCTCACCCACGGCATGCTGCACGAGGTGGGCAAACGCATCGAAGGCGTCGGCGCCGACATCATGGTGCAGCCGCCGTCTTCCTCGGTTTTTCTGGCTTTCAGCGGCGCGCCCATGCCGCAGAGCCTGGCCGGCCGTCTGTCGAAATTGCCCAACGTCGCGGCCGTGGCGCCCGTTCTCCTGCAGATGAGCTCTTCGGGCGGGCTCGATATCGTCTACGGAATCGATCCGGCCAGCTTCCGGGCCGTGTCGGACGGATTCGTATATCTCCAGGGACACGGGCTGGAAAAACCGGACGACGTTCTCGTGGACGATCTGTACGCCCATTCCAAACACATCCGGGTCGGGGACACCCTGCAGCTGTTCGGACACGATTTCCATGTGGCCGGCGTCGTCGAGCACGGCAAGGGAGCGCGCGTATTTCTGCCGCTGCAGACGCTCCAGCAAATCAGCGGCTCCCCGAACGAGGCATCCCTCTTTTTCATCAAATGCACCGGCCGGGGGCTGACCGGCGTGGTGGCAAAGGAGATTCGGAATTTGCTGCCTGGATACGAGGTCCGGCCCTTGCAGGACTACCTTTCCCTGATGACCCCGACGAGAGTCCCTGGACTGAATACGTTCGTGCATTCCATGATCACGCTGGCCGCCGCGATCGGGTTTCTGGTGATTTTCCTTTCGATGTACATGACCATCATCGAACGCACACGCGAAATCGGCGTGCTCAAATCACTCGGCGCGTCGAACATCTACATCGTGCAGGCGCTCATGGGCGAAACGATGCTGGTGTGCGGCGCGGGGATCGTCGCGGGCCTCCTGCTCGGCTATGGAGGGCGTCTTTTGATCCTCGGCTTCTTCCCCACGTTGTCGGTTCTGATCTCTCCGGGATGGATTTTGCGGGCCGCAGCCATGGCGATAGCCGCCGGAATGGCCGGAACAAGCTACCCGGCCTGGCTCGCTGTCCGAAAGGACCCGGTGGAAGCGCTCGCCTATGAATAAGACAACAGGATGGCCAGCCTCCGGCGACGAAGCTAGAATAGACGTTGCCAACCCGCGGATGGATTCCCTCGGAGCATCGAAAGTGGACCCGATCGTCAAGGCGGAAGAACTCTGGAAAGTGTACCGGCTGGGGAAGGTCGATGTGCCCGCGCTGCGCGGCGTGCAGATGGACATTCTGCCCGGGGAGTTCGTAACCATCATGGGACCGTCGGGCTGCGGGAAATCCACGCTGCTCTATGTGGTCGGGGGGCTCACGTCGCCCAGCCGCGGCCGGGTCCTGCTGGACGGGAATGATCTGGCGAAGATGAGCGATGCCGACAGGACGCTGCTGCGGCGGAACAAGGTGGGCTTCGTCTTTCAGCGCTTCAACCTGCTGCCCACCCTCGACGCCCGCGGCAACATCGCCATCGCCCAGCACATTCACGGCAACGGCTTCGATCCCCATCGCTTCGATCTGGTCACCCGGATGCTAGGGCTCCGCGAACGCCTGGATCACCGGCCGGCGGAGATGTCGGGCGGCGAACAGCAGCGCGTGGCCATCGCCCGCGCGATCATCAACGAACCGAAAATCCTGCTGGCCGACGAGCCGACGGGAAACCTGGACACCAAGAACTCGGAGTCGGTTTTGAAAATGCTGACCCAGCTCAATCAGCAGCTAGGCCAGACGATCATCCTCATCACGCACAATCCGGAAGTCGCCGCCTACGCCCATCGAGTCCTGCACATGCGCGACGGGCAGATCGTTGACGGAATTCCGGCGGATTGAGATGAGGAAGGTCTGGCGTCTAGTCGTGCGCGTGATCTTCTGGTCATACGACCGGGGCAGCCTGCCCTATGACCTGATGGTCATCGCCATACTTTTGTTCGTGCTGCTGACGCCGCGAAAATGGTATCGCGATCAGCCGAGGTGGAATACACGCCCGGTTTCCGGACAGATTCGGCTGCTCGACGTCGATCCGGCAGGTCAGACGGAACTGTTTCGCGTGGATGCTTCCCTTTTCGCCCGGCCGCAGCCCGCGCCGAAGCTCGAGCAAGCTTCGCGCGCATTGCTGAGCCGCAGCGTTTCGAGCCTGCGCGGCGAGGCCTTCCAGGTGGTGCAAATTCAGCCGGTACGCGGGGCCGGCGGCGCCGTGACCGCCTACGACGTTCGGATCAAACCCACCCACCCGGTCACCAGGTAACTCTCTCCCGCTCATAGGCTTCCGCCCGATTCCGAGGGCTCGGCAACCGGGCTCATCGCCTGCCATGTGCTATCATCAGATTTTGGAAATTTTTGGAGAGGCGATTGAATTTTTCAAGGACCTGGGGCGGGATTTTTTCCCTCCTGATTCTGGTTTTACCCGTCAGCCACCGCCGTTCCGGACAAAGCGCCTGGACCCTTCCACAGGTCTTGAACCGCATGGATCAGTCCGCCCGCTCGTTTCGGACGCTTACGGCCCAAGTGCAGCGAACCAAGGTGACCGTTGTGGTGAACGACCACTCCACCGAAACGGGCGCCATTTACGTCGAGCGCGACGGCAAAATGCGCTTGAATATCGTCCAGCCGGACCCGCGCACGGTCCTGCGGTTGGGAGACCGCCTCTACCTTTACAATCCGCTTCTCCATCAGGTCGAGGAGTACGACCTTTCGAAGCATCGCGAAGTGGTAGAGCAATTCCTGCTGCTGGGTTTCGGCACGCCCACGCGCGAACTCGAAAGGGCTTATGAAATCCGTTTCGGCGGCGAACAAACGATCGACAACCGCAAAACGATTCTATTGAATCTGACGCCGAAATCGCAGGCGATACGCAACCAGATCTCCCAGATTCAGCTCTGGGTCGACGAATCGAACTGGCTCCCTTTCAAGCAAAGATTCCAGGAAACGGGAACGCCGGACTACTTCGTCATTCGCTATTCCGACATCGTACGAAACGCCAATCTGAAAAGGGCTCTCTTTAGGCCCAACTGGCCAAAAGGGACCCAGAAGATCAAACCCGGCAGCTGATGCGGCCCGGGGCGCCTCGCCGGAGCGGTTTTCCGGAAGCTGGCGTTGCCAGGCAGAAGCGCCCGGCGCTTTTAGGGGGATAGGGATGAGCGCCGGCAATCGTCCTATGCAGCCCACGAACCCGATCGAAGCCGTTTTCCTGGATTGGGATGGCACGCTGCTCGATTCTTTCGAGGCCGATTCCGCCGCTTATCTCGAAATGTTCCAAGCCATGGGAATCCGCTGGGGCCGCGAAGATATGGCGCGCCATTATTCGCCCGATTGGTACAACGTATATCGCGCCGCGCGCCTCGACCCGCAGCGTTGGCGGGAAGCCGACCGGATCTGGCGCCAGGCCTATGGCCGCCACAGTCCGAAACTGGTGGCGGGAGCACGCGACGTGCTCTGGAAACTTCTTCGGAGCTACCGCCTGGGTCTGGTCACGAGCGGGAACCGCAGCCGCGTGACGGGTCAGCTGCGGTACTTTGGTCTCACATCCCTGTTCACCGCCTGCGTCTGCCACGAAGATGCCGGGCGGCCGAAACCTCATCCGGAACCGCTGCGCCTTGCGCTTCGCAAGCTCGGGCGCGCGGCGGCCAGTTCCGTCTACGTCGGCGATTCCGCCGAAGACATGGAAATGGCCCGGCGAGCCGGCGTGCGGTCCATCGGCATCCCCGGTTCGTTTCCCACGGCGAAACGCCTTCGCGCCAGCCAACCCGACGCGCTGCTCGCTTCCCTTCTCCGGCTGCCTGCCCTGCTCGAAGAATGGACCGGCAACAGAGACCGGTTACTGACCCTCCCGGGAAAGCCCGGAGCCGCTCCGTTCCGCCGCCGCGAAGCCGGTCCGCCCGCCTACAACGCCCCTTTCCCTAACGTCAGACGCAGCCCGGTGCTTAAGAGCATGTCGTTGCTCTTGATCGGCGGGGGTGGATTGCTGACGTAACCGTCGGCGAATGTAACCTGCCAGCCCAGCCAGGAGTTGAGGGCTGTAGTGGCTCCCATATTGAGCAGGAAACGGTATTCGCCTATCTCTGAAATATTGGGGTAAAAATCGAAACGTTCGCTAAATCTGGTACGGCTGGAGACCCCATAAGAGAGCGATTCGCCGGCCATCAGTTCGCCCGACTGGAGGGTCAAGGGGGTCGAATAAAAGGCTTGATCGTAAGCGCCGCCGCCGTAAACGTCGAAAGTGGTCGCCTTGGTCTTGATCGCGTGGTAGCCGAACCCTCCGCCTAGCACGTTGCGCAGATTCAATTGCTGGAATTCGTCATGCTGAAAGTCGGCGAAGCCGAACAGGAACGTCCTGTCGCTGACGTTCAGGTCCATGCGGACCCCTCCATTGATCGCGTTCGCGGTCGTGACGGTGGTTCCGGTAATGCCATTGTTGGCGAAGATAGAGTTGGCATAGACGGAGATCGTGTCTCGAGGCGATTTTCGGACAGCCCTGCCGCTCAGGACGAAGCTGAGCGTTTGCGAGTTGCCGCGCGTCACGCTCAAGCCGCTGTCAACGTAGCCGCCCCAGAAATCGGTCAGGCGCGGATGCAACTGTCGTTCCATTCGGGCGTCATAGGCGGTCTGCTCCGAATCGGAGCGAATGACCTGGATCGCGCCCATGGTCGTCGAAACCGTACCGGCGTCCTTCGTGACGATCCTGATCTGGCCATCGCTGGTGGAAACGGGACCGACAATCATCTGTCCACCCGACAAGCCGACGTGAAGAGGATGATCGGACTGGATGCTCACAATCGCGGGCCATTGAACGGTCACTTCGCCTTCCAGTTCCGTCTTGATGACGAGTGTTTTTCCATCGGCTTTTTCAATGCTGCCGGTTAGCCGGTCGCCGTTCTTGAGTGTGATCTGATCAGCAAAAAGACTCGGGCAGAGCAAAAGAGCCGCGGCCAGGGTCAGCGTCGTTGTTCTCACACTACTCTCCTTCTTGACGATAGAGATGGGGCAGTCTGAAAACCAAAATCGCTTGCGGCGCGAGGAGCGGCCGGTTCGGACCGCTCCATGGGGGAAGCGAAACAAAACCCAAAAAGCGAAGCAGCCGAATCCCGCCGGAAAGCTCGCGGCCTAAGCGTTTCGATCGTTCAGTCTTCTCGTAAGGGCCGAAGATGCAATGGGAAGCGAATGAAAGGGCCGATTGGCGGCATTATACACCCGGTTACAAGCCTCAGGGCCGACCCGGCCTCATCCCCCCGCGGGCAAAATCCGCCAACCACACCGGTAGCGCTCGGCCGCATGGCGGGGCTTGCCGGTTTGCGCTACCATGATGGTCAGCATTCGACGGCCACGAAGTTGAATGCGTGCACCAGATTGGCAAGCAAGTGCCCCTTGCACCAAGGCCGGGCAACTAGCTAAGCGATTGATTTTATGTACTCTAGGCCCGTAGCTCAGTTGGTTAGAGCGCTACCTTGACACGGTAGAGGTCTACGGTTCGAATCCGTACGGGCCTACCACTTTCATCCGTGGCTTTCGTCCATATTCTCCAAGGCCGGTCCTCAGGCCGCTATTACGTCGGATCGGCAACCGACCTGTCTCGCTGCCCGGCGGGTATGCCGGGCGTTTCCAATCAGTCGTGACCGGCAGCCTCTGAATTCCACTGGGCCGGGCGAGTGTAGTTGGCCATCTCTTCGAGGACGGCGCATACGGCCGCCGTATCCTCCTTGCCCCGCCCCATAGCCATCGCGGCCGTATAAAACGAGGCGCTGGTCAGAAAGAGCGGCGTCGGGCATTCGAGCTTGCGTGCGAAGTCGCCGATGATCGTCATGTCTTTCTGCCAGATGTGGACTTTCATGGTCGCCTCGGAGTAATCCCCGGCAATCATCATGGGACCACGCACCTGGAGCATGCGCGAGCCGCCGGCCCCGTCCGCCACAACTTTCAAAACCATGTTCGGGTCCAGGCCGGCCTTCATGGCCATGACCATCGCTTCCGCGGCGGCAACGTTGTGGATGGCCACCAGGAGATTGGCGACAAACTTCATTTTCGACCCTGCGCCGAATTCCCCCACGAAGTGATGGGCGCGGGAGAAGCCGTCCATGACCTCCGTCGTGCTCTGGTAGGCTTTTTTATCCCCGCTGGCGTAGACCAGAACATCTTTGACCCGTGCCTGGGCCCCCGTGCCGCTCAAGGGGCAATCCAGCAGCGTCACCGAGCGTGGGGCAAGGCGCTTCCGGGCTTCTTCTTTCACGTCGATCGGCAACGTGCTTGTTTCGACGACGATACTGCCCGGTTGCGCGGCGTTCTCGAGCGCCTTTGCGGTTTCCACCATGGCATTCAACGAGGGCAGCGACGTTATCAGGATCGTGCAGCGCTTGGCGACTTCCTCACAGCTCGGCACGGCCGTGCCCCCTTCTTTATCGTGCTCTTTCAGTCGCTCGGCGGCCACATCGTATCCCACAACGTCAAACCCCGCCTGAATCAGGTTCGCCGACATCGCCGAACCCATAATTCCAAGACCGATCATGCCAACCGTTTTTCGCGCCATGGGTCTCCTCCCGTTCCTGCAATCTTTGGATATCCAGAAAATCGCGGGTAATGAAACCGGCTCATTTTCGCCAAGCTGGTCACATACCCGCCCCGCGCCATTCGCCCCAAGGGGGAAACTGCTTCCCGAACCGCTGGATCATGCGTGGCGCTGGGCGCCAGGAAGACCGGATCATTCCGGGCCGCGAAAACCGGAAAAGACGGGGATGTTTCACCGCGCCTTTACGCGGCATGGAAATCCCATTGGAAGCGTGAACGCGGGGAATATTTCGCGGAGCTGCGGCACCGAACTCCCGGCTAGGCCAAAGCGGCCAGCACATCTTCCGTTTTCCGGATCCGTCCGATCCTCGGGAACGTCGTCTTCATCGTATGGTCGTGCTCTTCCTTGGAACGAGCGGCCGTGGCATCCTCGACGAATATCTGCTGGTAGCCGTATTCGTAGGCGGCCCGGGCGGTGCTTTCCACGCCGATATTGGTGGAGATGCCGCACAGCACGATCGTCTCGATCCCGCGGCGGCGCAATTGCAAATCCAGCTCGGTTCCATAGAACGCGCTCCACTGCCGTTTCGTGATCACAAAATCGTTCGGCCCGGGTCCCAGCTCGGGAACGATCTCGGCCCAGTCGGGGCCTCTCGGCATATTCAGCGGCGGCCCGTCGAGCACCGGTTTGAGCGCGTCTTTGCCGTCGGGCGACGGCGTTACCCGCACCAGGAACACGGGCATCTGCTTTTCGCGGAAGGCCTGCGCGAGCTTTGCGGCATTGGCCACAACCGGCCTGGCCACATCCGGCCCGGCCAAGCCAACAATCCCTTTCTGGAGGTCAATCACAACGAGCGCAGTCTTGCTTGGGTCGATCATCAGTGGGGTCATGGAATCACTCGCGTCGGAATTTTCAGCATGGATCTCCTACCGAATCTAGAAGATACACCCGGCCTCAATTGAGCGCAACTGAGAGCCGTGCGTGCAGAACGGCTCTGCGCCCAGGCCGGCGAGCCATATCCAGGGGGCCGCGAAAACAGTTCCCGCGCCCGGGACGGGATGGCCAATCCGTGGCGCCGGTCCGTTATTCCTTATATTCCTTGTTCTCTCCCACGAAAGTGTAAGAAGATGCGGCGCGAATCACGTCACCAAGGAGGAGGAAATCGACTATGCCTCAAACGCAGCATCTTCACAGATTGGCGGTGATCGCGGCAATCGCGGGCCTTATCGCGGCCTTTTCCCCGGCCGCCTCGGCGCAAGGCGTGCTCAGCGAATGGAAAACGGTCGAGGCCCCGCCGCCGCCCGAGTTGAAAACTGTCACCGTGGATCCGCAGAAGACCGCTCTTCTGGTCATGGATTTCAATCAAGGCAATTGCGTTCCCGGCGCCCCGCACGCGGTCCCGCGATGCATCAGGGCCGTCCCGAAAGTGAAACAGCTGCTCGCCGCGGCGCGGGCTCACCACATGCTCATCGTCTTTACCCAGTTTCCCCACATGCCGCCTTTCGTGAAGGGGCTGGGGCCGGAGAAAGGCAACCCGATGGTCGTGGCCTGGCCGAACAAGTTTTACGGCACCGATCTTGGGAAAATCCTCAAGGACCACGGAATCGACACCGTCATCACCGCCGGCATGTCCGCCAATGGCGCGGTCCTGTACACCACGCTCGCCGCGGCCCAACATGGCTATAAGGTGGTCGTTCCGGTCGACGCCGCACCGGGCCCGACCGCCTATGCCGAACAATTCACCGTCTGGGGCATTGCGAACAACCCGCTGATCGGGAGAATGTCCGTATTGACGAGCGTCGACAGGATCCATTTCTAGGGCCCGGCGCCGTCGCGCAGGGGGAGTCTTTTGTGCTCCCCTTCCGCCGGATGCTAGAATGAAATCCTTTCCAGAAAGCCGGGCCTGTAGCTCAGGTGGCTAGAGCGCACCCCTGATAAGGGTGAGGTCGACTGTTCGAGTCAGTCCAGGCCCACCAAACCCGCGCAGTTCTCGTGCACGAGGCATTGATTTCCCCGGATAACGGTCGAGAAGGATGAAGCTGGTCGGCGACTTGCGGCCCGTATACGTTTCGGCGTTTCTCCGCTCCGTGGGCGTGGGGATGGTTGCCGTCGATCTCGGGATCTATCTCTCGCGCGCCGGATTCTCCGCGACCCGGATCGGTCTGGTGATTTCGGCAGGGCTGGCAGGGGTCGCGGTTTCCACCCTGTTGACCAGCATGCTCGCCGAGCGGGTCGGGCGCCGGCGCACCCTCGTTTTGCTGTGCTCGCTCGCGGCCATCGGGGGATTGGGCCTGGCGCTGACCGCGAATTTCTTCGCGCTTCTTCTTTTCGCATTCGCGGGCATGCTGAATGCCGCGGGACACGACCGCGGAGCCGCCAGCAGCGTCGAACAGGTTCTCGTATCCGAGAGCGTTTCCCCGACTGACCGCACGGAGGCGCTCGCCCGATACAACATCGTGCTGAGCGTCGGCCATGCGCTTGGGGCGCTGGCGGCCGGGCTGCCCTTTCTGCTGCGCAGCCAGTTTGGCATAGGGCTATTCGCCTCGTATCGAAGCGTGTTCGGTTTCTATGGGCTGCTCTGCCTGCTGAGCGCCGCGAGCTACTTATTCCTTTCGCCCCAGGCCGGGTTTGCTCGAAAGGCCATCCGCCCCGGACGGCGGGTTTCCAAGCAATCGAAGGAGGTCGTGACGAGCCTGGCGCTGCTCTTCAGCATGGACAGCCTTGGCGGAGGGTTCCTGACCACGACGATCCTCGCCTACTGGTTTTTCCGGCGGTTTGGCATAACAGAGGCGGGTCTCGCGCCGATTTTCTTCACGGCGCAGGTGCTGAACTCGGTCTCGTATATGGTTGCGGCGCGCCTGGCTCGATGGATCGGATTGGTGAACACCATGGTGTTCACTCACATTCCCTCCAGTTTATTGCTGATGGCCGTGCCCTTCGCTCCCAGCCTTTCGTGGGCCATCGGTCTTTTCCTGGCGCGCGAGGGCCTCGTGCAAATGGACGTGCCAACCCGGCAATCGTATTTGATGGCGGCGGTTCAGCCGGAAGACCGCGTCTTTGCCAGTGGGATCACGACGCTCTCGCGGAACATTTCGCGGACCTGTTCGTCGTCGCTCTCGGGCTACGTAATCCAGAACGTAAGCCTGGCCGCGCCGCTGTTTCTCGGCGGCGCCACGAAAATCATTTACGACGTGCTCCTGTACGCCGCCCTGCGCCGCCGCGAGCCTGGCAAGCAAGGCCGGAAACCCTGCCAGGAAGCCAGCCCGAGTTCCTAGCTTTCCCGTAGCGCACCGGATGTTGCGCCGGGAGCCGCTCGAACGCAGGCAAGGGAAAGGCGGAAGGACGGCGTAAAATACCGTTTCGTGATCGACACGGCCTCGCGGGTAAAAAACGCGGTCTCCGGATCGGTCGAGTGCATCGGGAAATAGCATGACGAATAGCATGATGAAGATCAGCTGAAGGAGTCGGGACAATGGAAATCACAAGAGTCGGCTCGCAACCTTCCGGCCAAGGATCGCCCGAGTGGTTCACCGGCACGGTACGCATGGATCCCCTTTTTCAGGCGCCCGATCCGGCGCTCGTTCGGGGCCTCAGCGTCACGTTCGAGCCGGGCGCTCGGACGGCATGGCACACGCATCCGCTTGGTCAGACCCTCGTTATCACCGCTGGCTGCGGCCTGGTCCAGCGCTGGGGTGGGCCAATCGAGGAGGTTAGGCCCGGTGATGTGGTCTGGTTCTCACCCGGCGAGAAGCACTGGCACGGGGCTACGCCCACGACGGCGATGACGCATATCGCCATACACGAAAAGCTCGACGGAAAGGTCGTCGACTGGATGGAGAAGGTCAGCGACGAGCAATACCAGGCTCGATGAGGCGCGGAGTGTCACCCAATCGGGTCGTAAGTTACAATTTTGCAATGAGTTACTAATAGGAGCATAATATAGATGGCATGCAGTGAGTAATGTGGTAATGTGTCGGGCATGGGGAAACAGGATGCTCGCTCGTTGCCGGCGAAAGCGCAAGAAGACCTTCGTCGACGAGTCGTGGAGGCCGTTCAGAACGGTCTCTCGCAAAGCGCAGCGGCGCGGATCT
>Ga0307373_10001783_pt1 | contig 40058 bp, 36 predicted proteins | sample OX2MG_FD_202534 | JGI IMG/M metagenome (GOLD analysis project Ga0307373, IMG submission 202534) | Soil microbial communities from Risofladan, Vaasa, Finland - OX-2 | ecosystem: Environmental > Terrestrial > Soil > Coastal area > Acid sulfate soil | place: Finland: Risofladan, Vaasa | collected...
CCACCCAAAGGTGCTAGAGGTGGCCGTAATCGGCCTCCCGGACCCCGAGCGGGGTGAGCGGGTGTGCGCCGTGGTGCAATTGGCCGACGGGTACGACGCCTTCGAGCTCCCCGAGGTGGTCGCCTTCTGCCGCCAGGCCGGGCTCATGACGCAGAAGATCCCCGAGCAACTCGAGATCCGCACCGACTGGCCCCGGGCCGGCACCGGGAAGATCGTCAAGAAGAGCCTGCGCGACGAGTACGCCGCCGGGGTCGGGTGAGCGCACGCCTCGTCAGGCCCCCCGATCCGATCGGCGGGCTCCCCTACCGGATTGTCTTCGTCTGCACGGGCAACATCTGCCGTTCGCCCATGGCCGAGGTGATCACCCGGTCCCTGGCGGTTACCACCACGCTCGAGGACGGCACCACGTTGGACCGGCACGTGGCGGTGAGCAGCGCCGGCACCAGCCCCTGGCACGAGGGGGAGCCGATGCACCCGGGCGCGGCCAAAGCGCTGGCGCGTGGTGGCTTCCCCCGTCACGCGCACGTCGCCCACCACTTCCCCACCACCGGGCTCGGGGGCTACGACCTGATGGTGGCGCTCGACCGCAGCCACGGGGAGACCCTGCGGAGCCTGGGAGCCGACCCCGCCCGCTTGTTCCTCCTGCGATCATTCGATCCTGCCGCAGGGGCTGCCGCCGACGTGCCCGATCCCTACTACGGCGACGACGACACCTTCGCTGAGTGCCGGGACATGATCGCCGCCGCCTGCCTGGGTCTGGTCGCCTCGTTGGCCGCCCACTGGGACTCGCTCCCGGCCGCGTGAGCCCTCCCGCCACCCATGCGGACGGAGACGGGGCAACGCCCCAACCGACCAGGACCGATGCCGTGTGACATAGTGCCGACGTGGTCTCACACAGGGTCCGCCGCCGGCGTCGCCAGGTTGCCGCGGCCGGCGGCCTGGTCTTCATGCTCTTGCTGTACCTCCTCATCTTCTCCGGCGGCGGGCAGAAGAACCCCTCCCCGCCGAGCACTTCCGGCCCGCAGCCGAGCGAGGCATTCCCGGCGCACTCGCCGCTCAACCCCGACTGGAGAGGTGACGGCAGGTCCGTCACCCTGGGCTTCGGGGGGGACGTGCACTTCGCCGGCGCCGTCGCCACCAGCCTGGCCCAGAACCCGGCGACGGCACTGGGCGCCACATTCGGGCAGCTCTTCGCCGGCGCCCGGCTCAGGATGGTCAACGTTGAGAGCTCGGTCACCGACGGCACCTGCCCGGAGCCACAGAACAAGCCCTACATCTTCGACGCCCCTGCCACCGCTATCACCGCGCTGCGCAACGCGACCGTCACCGTGGCGACGGAGGCCAACGACCACGGCATGGACTGCGGGTCACAAGGCCTGTCCCAGAACCTGGCCATTGCCGCGAGTACCAAGTTTCCCATCATCGGAATCGGGAACGATGCCGCCCAGGCCTTCGCGCCCTACCGGATCCGGATCAACGGGCAACGCATTGCGGTCATTGCCGCCACCCAGGTGATCGCCGACAACCTGGTCAGCACCTGGTCGGCCACGGCCACCCAGCCCGGTGTGGCTTCCGCACTGAATCCGACGCTGTTGGTCAGGGCGGTCCAACGTGCCCGGCGCACCTCGGACACGGTGGTGGTCTACCTGCACTGGGGCACCGAGACGCAGGCGTGCCCCAACCCTGCGCAGGAACCGCTGGCCGAACAACTGGTCAGGGCGGGTGCCGACATTGTGATCGGTGCCGATGCGCACGTGCTCCTCGGCGGGGGCTACCTGGGCAGCTCTTACGTCGACTATGGCTTGGGCAACTTCGCCTTCTACGACAACACCGCGCCTGAAACCTCGGGCGGCTCCCTCATCCTCACCGTCGTGGGCCGGAGCATCACCAGCGCCACCTTCCGTCCCGCCACTGTCCTCGCCGGTTTGCCCCAACCCCTCAGCGGCGCTCCGGCGGCCAACGCCCTCCAGACGTGGGACGCGGCGCGCAACTGCACAAATCTGGCCGCCACCCCCTACACCAGCCTGGCATCCGAACGGGGGGAAACCTCCTCCTTCATCGCCCCGGCCACCACAGCCACCACGACCTCGACCACTACATCCGCCGGTAGCGTCTCGCCCACTTCCTCCTCCACCACCACGACCACCATTCCGCCGACCACCACCACTCCGACGGACAACGCCGGATAGGCACCTTTCCGATCCGGGCGACCTCTCCGCTTTCGCTCGGTCGGGCTAGTGACCCACCCCTTGACCCGTGCGGCCCGGCGGCCGGACGGCGCGCTCCGGCGGGTCGACCACCCGTCGCTCAAGGAAGTCGACGATGGCTGTCGCGACTCGGTCGGGCGCCTCAATCGGGAGCAGGTGGCCCGAGTCGTCGAACCACATGAGCTCACAGTCGGGGATCAGGTCCGCCATGCGCTGCTGCACGCTCGCCGGAGTGAAGTGGTCGCGCCGGCCGGCGAGAACCAGGGTGGGGACGGTGATCTCGGGCAGAAACTCTGCGGTGTGGTGCCGGCGCAGCCCGCTCATCATTTTGAACAACACCGAGAAGTTGACGTCCCCGATGTGGGCGATATGCGAGGCGATGTCCTTCTCCTGCACGTTCGGTCCGCCGACACCGATGCCCACCATGAGGCGTCGTCCCAGGCCCGGGTGGGCGATCCTTCGGGTGACGGGACGGATCCCCTCAAATGGGACGAAGCGGAAGATGACATCGGCAATGGGGTAGAGGCGGTCGAGAACGGGCATGTCGGCGAAGGTCTTGACGGGGTTCTCGAACGTGCCGGCGATCGGGATCAGGCCGGCCACCCGCTCGGGCGCCACCCGGCAGGTCTCCACAATGGCCTGCACCCCCATGGAGTGCCCCACGAGCACGGCGCGCTCCACGCCCGTTTTGTCGAGCACCTCCACGATGTCGGCCGCGAGCCGCTCGGGCGCCACGTCCTCGGCCCGGAGCTCGCGTGCCGCGAATCCCGGTCGCCGCGGCAATCCGGACTCTCCGTGACCCCGCATGTCCAGCAAGATCGTCTGATGCCCGGCTGCGGCGACCGCGGGGCCGATGGTGGTCCAGTAGCCGTCGGTGCACGACCAGCCGTTCACGAAGACGACCGGCATGTGCGTACCATCACCCCGGACCGTGTAGGCGATCCGGGTACCGTCGGACACGGTGAGGTCGTGGTCCTTCGGGAAGGCAGCCCGCTCGTGAGCCTTCTCCCGGCGCCCGCTGTGCATGGGCCAACAGTAGGCGACCGGGGTCGCTCCGATGAGTTCGGTGTGCCCGACCCGAACCCCTAGCCGGGGGCGATCCTCGACCAGGTCTCCGGATCCTTGAATGTCCGCTCGTCGGGCATGGCCCGGTACCGGGCCCGGATGTCCTCCAGATCATGAACTTCGGAGACTGACTCCTCGGCGTTCCTCAAGATCATGTCGGCCTGGCGCCGGAGCACATCGCGTTGCCCCACTTCGGTGGTGTCCATCATGATGGAGGCCAGGGAATCCAACATGCGGATGATCACCGCCGGCATGCCAAGGGCGGATTGGCGGACCTTGTCGAAGGCGCGATTGACCATGCGCGCGTAGGAGGGGTCGGACTCAATGAGGCGCACGCTGCCGTAACGGTCGCGGTAGATGCCTTCTCTGAGGTTTCGACCGGATATCCGGCTCAGTCCCGCCGAGAGCCAGTCGATGCACGTCAGGGCGGTGAAGGTGTCGTTGACGGCAGGCGAGAGGGCGCGGATGGCGATCTCGACCAGCTGGTCGATGGCGAATACGGGATCCTGCACCAGCGTGCGGTGAGGCCCGGTGACGTGCGCCTTACCGAGGGCCAACGCCACTTCCGTCGCCGCGCCGCGGGGCCAGACCGTGGCCAGCGGTCGCCCCGTGGCGACAAAGTGGCCTGGCCGGTGGACCAGCCGGATCACCGAGTCAGTATGGGTGGCGATGTCGACCAGCTGCGCGTACCCGACGTATTGCAGATACCCGCTGACATTGGAGGGAACGGTGGTTCCACTCTCCTCAATGAGCCGGAGAAGCTCCGGCACGCTCGTCCCCGTTCCCACCTCGGTCGAAGGAAGGGTGCCGTCCACGTCCTGTGGAAACTCGGCATCGATGGCCCGGGTCAGGTCCCGGGCGATGCCGGCGATCACCTCTGGAAGCTGGATCGACTTGGCGATGTGGTGGATGAAGTAGATCAGCACCCCGAGATCCACCAGGAGCAGTGCTTCGGCGAACGTGATGGACAGATGGGGAACGAAGTCGCCGTGGGGATCGCTGGTGATTGAGCCCAGTGCCAGCACGGAGTAGACGAACGTGCCCACGAAGATGCCCAGGGTCACCTGGTTACCGACGTCCCGGACGAAGTTGCGCATCATCCGGGGCCCGAACTGCTGTGAGGCCAGCGTGAGGGCAAGGATGGTGATGGAGAACACCACGCCGACCACGGTGATCACGGCGGCGGCGATGGCGATGAGCACCTGCCTTCCGGCGTCGGCACTCCCGGTGCGCACCCAGAAAGGCAGCATCAGCTGATGGTGGAATGCCGCCTGGTCGACCGTGTAGGTCACCCAGAAGAGCAGTGCGGAAAAGACCACCAGAATGCTGGGCACGACCCAGAAGGTCGTACGAAGCTCCTCCCAGCGCCAGCTGGGCAGCTTGCGCTGCCTCATCGCGAAGCGGTCGGACGGCGCCGTCGACTCCATGGGCTCAACCACGGCAGGACCGAGGAGTCCGGGCAGGTTGCGGCGATGGGCCGCTCCGCAACGGAGGGAAGACCAGGGGCCGCCAGGAGGGCCGGAGGCGCCGCTCGCGGCAATTCGAAAAAGGCGTGTCGGTCATGGGAATGTTCCTCTTGTCGCCGACCAGTCTTCCCGGCACACCGTTTTCCCCAAGGTTAGTCGGCTCCCGCCCTCCTCACTTCGGGAAGAAACGGGGCAGGTGGTGGCGGTTCGCCGCCAGCAACGCATCGGCCAACTCGGCAGCCAGTGGGTACTGCCCGACCAGGGGGTTGGCCAGCAGCGCGCGCACGACATCGTCCCGGCTGCCCGAGCGGGCCGCCTTGACGGCCAGATGCTCGTACGCCTTGGCGTGCTGGACCAGTCCGAGCATTTCGGGCGGGAGTGGACGCTGGGGCAGCGGGTGGGCCCCGTCGGCATCCACCAAGGCTGCCGTTTCCACCACGGCGTCGTCGGGAAGTCCGGGAATGGCACCGTCATTGCGCATGTCGACGAACTGGACGTCACCGGTGCCGTCATGGAGCGACGCCATCAGGCGCACGGCCGCCAGTGAGTAGAAGGCGCCCCCGCGGTAGGAGAGGGCTTCCGGCTTGGTCACCAGTTCGGGATCGCGGTACTCGGCCAGAAGCTTGGCCTCCAACTCGGCCACTGCTTCCGCCCGCGACCGGTGACCCGGGACCGCCTGTTGCGCCACTTCGGCGTCGTGACGGTAGTAGTAGTGCACGTAGTACGAGGGCAGGGCCTGCTGCAGGCGGAGCACATCGAGGGGGACGCCGCTTTCCAACTCCAGCTCCGGACCGAATCGGTCGAGGAGCCCGGGCAGGTGGTCCTCCCTGTTGCCGGCCGTGCGGGCCGAGCGGATCCAAGTCAGGTGATTGAGGCCGACGTGCTCAATCTCCACACCATCGGGATCGACACCCAGGTAGTGCCCGAGCCGCCGCTGCGCCCAGATCGCCACATTGCACAGGCCGACGGCCCGGTGCCCGTCGTCGAGGAGCGCCTGGGTCACGATGCCCACCGGGTTGGTGAAATCGACGAACCATGCGCCGGGATTGGCCCGCGCCGCCATCTCCTCGGCCAGCTCCAACACCGTGGGCACGGTGCGCAACGCCTTGGCCAGCCCCCCCGCTCCGGTGGTCTCCTGGCCGAGGCATCCGTACCCGACCGGGAGCGTCTCGTCGACGTGGCGGGCCGCCTGGCCGCCGATCCGCAGCTGGACGACCACGAAGTCCGCCCCCTCCAGCGCGGCGTGGCGATCGGCCGTGGTCGAAAACGTGCCACCCCATCCCCGCGCCCGCAGGATGCGCTCGGACAACTCGCCGACCACTTGTCGGCGCTCTTGGTCAGGATCTAACAGGACCAGATCGTCCACCACCAAACGGTCCTCGTGGTCGCACAGGCCGTCGACCAGCTCCGGCGTGTAGGTGCTCCCGCCCCCGACCACGGCCACCTTTATCCCCACCTCCGGCAACGTACTATCCGGGAGTGACCGACCGTCCCCTTCCGGTGGTGCTGGCTGTCGACGGCGGCAGCACCAAGACGGACGCCGTACTGGTCTCGCGGCAGGGGACGGTCCTCGGTCGATCCCGCGGTGGTCCGAGCAACCACCAGTTGGTGGGCATTGACGGCGCCATGGACGCACTGGGCCTGGCCATCGCCGCCGCCGTGCGGGACGCCGGGCTGGCCGACCCGCCGTTCCCGCTGTGCGAAGTCGGCGTCTACTGCCTGGCCGGCCTCGACCTCCCCATTGACGAAGAGCGCCTGGCCCCCGCGATCTCCCTGCGCGGCTGGAGCGGCCAGGACATCCTCCGCAATGACACCTTCGCGGTGTCACGGGCCGGTACGTCGGCGCCCTGGGGCATCGGCGTGGTGTGCGGGACCGGGTTGAATTGCGCCGGAGTCGGTCCCGACGGCACTTCGGTGCGGTTTCCCGCTCTGGCCGAGCTCTCCGGCGATTTCGCTCCCGGTGGTTCTTGGCTGGGTGTGCGCGCCCTCGGCCTGGCTCTGCGGGCCGCCGACGGGCGGGGCGGCGCCACGCTGCTCAGCACTCGGGTGCCGGCCCATTTCGGTCGGGCTGATGCCGAGTCCGTCCTGACCGGGGTGTACACCGGTGAGATCGACTACGCCCGCCTCTTCGCGTTGGCCCGCGTGCTGCTCGACGCCGCCGCCGATGGGGACGCCCCGTCCCGGGAGGCCGCCGACATGTTGGCGGACGAAGTGGCCACCTTGGCCGGTGCGGCCATCACCCGACTCGACCTCGGCGGGGAGGAGGTCGAGGTCGTGCTCGGCGGGGGCGTGTTCGACACCCGTGACGAGGGATTTCACGACCGCGTGGCCGAGGGGATCCACGCACGGGCGCCCCGGGCCCGTCTCCTCCGACTGCAGGCGCCTCCGGTCCTCGGTGCGGCGCTATTCGGACTCGATGCCATCGGGGCCGACACCGCCGCCGTGGCCACCCTCCGCGCCCAACTGGCCTCATCCTGACCGCCCGGCCGGACCTCCCCCTGCGGCGACAGGCGCCCGCGGCAGTGCGTCGGCTACCAGCCGTTCGTCGTCGGCCAACAGTGCGGCGGCGAGATCCTTGACCATGTGGAGCACCTCGGGGTGCTCCTGGGGGTTCCATCCCTCGAGCAATTCGGTCAACCCGCTCCGCCGCGCTTCGGCGAGGCGAGCAATGGCCGTCCTACCCATCTCCGTGAGGGCCAGATCACATTCGGCGCCTCGCTGCACCTCCTCCACCATGCCGGCGGCGACCAGTCCATCCACCCCCGGCTGAATGATGGAAGGGGCAACCTTGAGCCGCTCTGACACTTCGTGGACCGTGCCCGCCGGACGATCCGCCAAACGGTACAGGAGCCAACAGGAACGAGGTGGCAGGTCGACACCGGCCCGCTGCGCCAGGGTCCGGTACAACTCGGCCCGGTTCTCGCGGTTGGAGAAGCGTTGCAGCGCCAGCTCAATCTCCTGCAGCGATGAGCGGAGCTCGGGCATTCCGAAGGTCTCCCCGGGGTCGACCGTCTCCACCGTCTTGCGCAGCTCTAGCTCGGGCAGGAGCCAGCTGAGCAGGAACGCCACGAAGGCGATCGGGACGGCGACCAGGAAGACAATCTGCACCGTCGCGGTGATGGCGACGATGACCTTGCCGAAGATCTGGGGTGCCGACTGCGCCAATTTATGCAGCACCAGCGGATCGAGCGAGGTCACATTCGAAGGTGGCCCACCGGTCCTGGGGAGGGCGGACAACGTCGGCGCCAGTTTGCTCCGCAGGACATTGGCGAAGATGGCGCCGAAGACGGCGGTGCCGAACGACCCTCCGATCATGCGGAAGAAGGTGGCGCTGCTGGTGGCCACACCCAGGTCCTGATAGGAGACGGCGTTCTGCACGGCCACCACGAGCACCTGCATGATGAGGCCCAGCCCGACCCCGAAGACAAACATATAGGCCGCCATGACCCAGGCACCGGTGTGCAGCCCTATCAGGGACATCAGGTAGGCCCCCACGGTCATGAGGATCGTCCCCGCTATCGGGAAGAGCTTGTAGCGGCCCCAACGGGTGACCATGCGTCCCGAGAGGATGGATGCGCCGAGCAGCCCTCCCATCAGCGGCAGCAGCCGCAAGCCCGAATCGGTGGGACTCACTCCCTTCACGTTCTGGAGAAAGAGCGGGATGAACGTCAGGGCGCCGAACATGGCGAAGCCCATGACGAAGCCGATGGCACTTGCTGCATTGAACACCCGCACCCGGAAGAGCGTGAGCGGGATCACCGGCTCGGAGGCCCGGTGCTCGGCCAGCAGGAACAGGACTGTGAGGAGGAGACCGCCCAGAACGAGGGCGATGCTCTCGACCGAGCCCCAGGCCCACGAGACGCCGCCGAGGCTGGCGAAGAGGATCAGTGCGGTCGCCGCGGCCGAGAGGAGGAAGGTGCCGGTGTAATCGATGGCATGGTGCACGCGGCGCAACGTCCCCGGAAGCACGGCGCCGGTGATGAACAGGGCCAGGACCCCCAGTGGCAGATTGATGTAGAACACCCAGCGCCACGAGAGGTAGGTCACGCAGAGGCCACCCATCAGTGGACCGATGATGGTGGCCAGCCCGAACATGGCACCGAAGAGACCCATGTAACGACCCCGCTCGCGGGGCGACACCACATCTCCGACGATGGTCTGGGCACCCACCATCAGTCCCCCACCGCCCAGACCCTGCAGGGCCCGGAACACGATCAACTCGGTCATGGTGTGGCTGAAGCCCGACAGCGCCGATCCGCCGACGAAGATCACGATGGCGGCCTGGAAGAAGAACTTGCGCCCGTACTGGTCACCCAATTTGCCCCAGAGGGGGGTCGACACGGTGGAGGCCAGGAGATACGCCGTGACCACCCAGGCCAGGTGCGACCCCCCGTGGAGCTCACCCACAATGGTGGGCAGCGCGGTCGACACAATGGTCTGGTCCAGCGCCGCCAGCAGCATGCCCAGGAGGAGAGCGCCGAGAATCACCCAGAGGCGCCGCTTGGTGATCTGTTCGCTCATGGGAGGTGCGTCGACGGTCACGGCGCCCTCCTCACGGTCCCCACGACCGGTTCACAGTAGGAATCTGCGGAGCACAATGCAATATTGTGCCTGCTCCGGGCACCGCTGCCGGACACCCTGATCCGAATGCGCCGCACGCAGCCGGCGCGCGCTACGGTCCGGTCGGCGAAGGGCGCCGCGCCGGCGCCCCCTCGAACGACTTGCAAAAGAAGGACGGACCGCATGCGTACTCGTCTCACCGAGCTGCTCGGCATTGAGCACCCCGTGATGCTGGCCGGCATGGGCGGGGTCTCCTACGCTGCGCTGGCCACTGCCGTGTCCGAGGCCGGTGGCTTCGGGTGCCTCGGTGCGTCCACCATGGGCAACGAGAAGATGGAAGCGGAAATTTCGGCCGTCCGCCAGGCCACCGACAAGCCGTTCGGGGTCGACCTCCTCACCGCCATGCCAGGTGGGATGAGCGAGCAGGTGCAGATCATCATTGAGGGTGGCGCCACCGCATTCGTGGCCGGCCTGGGCGTGCCCACCGAGGTGGTGGCCCAATGTCACCGCAACAACGTCGTCGTGGTCAGCATGTGCGGCAAGGTGGACCATGCCGTGCGCGCCGTCGAGGCCGGATGCGATCTCGTCGTGGCCCAGGGAACCGAGGCCGGGGGCCACACCGGCCAGATCGCCTCGCTTCCCCTCATCCCGCAGATCGTCGACGCCGTCGGCGACCGGGTGCCCGTGGTGGCGGCGGGTGGGATCTTCGACGGCCGCGGCCTGGCCGCCGCCCTGGCCCTGGGGGCGGACGGCATCTGGGTCGGCACCAGGTTCATCGCCACGCCCGAGGCGCGGGGCGTGCTCGGCTACAAGGAGAAGTTGCTGGCCAGCCGGGAGGACCAGACCACCGTGAGCCGGGCCTACTCGGGCAAGACCATGCGCGTGGTGCGCAACTCCTACACCGACCACTTCGACGCCCACCCTGAGGAGTTGAAGAAGTTCCCCGAGCAGCTGGGCATCGCCTACGGCTCGGGCACCATGCACCTGGGCGGTGACTCGTTCACCGACGGCGTCGACGTCGACAAGGAGTGCTACCCGGCCGGCCAGGGCGTGGGTGCCATCCACGAACTTGTCCCGGCCGGTGAGCTCGTCCGGCGCTTCGTGGCCGAAGCCGAAGCGGCCCTCGACCACGCGTACGGGCTGCGCTGAACCACGAGCAACGGCCCCATGTCGTCGGTGCGGGAGAGCAACGCGCGGGTGGCGCTCGTCACCGGGGCCAACCACGCCATCGGCGCCGCCACGTCCAAGCAGTTGGCTGCCAAGGGGGTGGCTGTCCTGTGCACCTACCTGCGGACCGAGCGCCTCGGAGGGCTGCGCGATCCTGCGCTCCCGGCGGCCTACCGGGCGACGCGCATGGCCCGGGCCGAAATTGTGGTGGAGTCCATCAGGGCTGCCGGGGGGCGGGCGCTGGCCCTAGAGGCGGATCTCTCCGATGCGGCGCTCATCCCCCATCTCTTCGACACGGCCGAGGAGCACTTCGGCCCCGTCCAGATCCTGGTCAACAACGCGTCGGGCTGGGTCGCCGACACCTTCGTCCCCCAGGCCACGGACCGCCTCGGGCGGACCCTGGTCGGGGTCACGTCCGGCACCATCGACCAGCTCCTGGCCGTTGATGCCCGAGCCCCCGCCCTCCTCATTGCCGAGTTCGCACGGCGCCACATCGCCCGTGGTGGTGAGTGGGGGCGCATCATCGGCCTCACCTCAGGCGGGGATTCCGGCTTCCCCGAAGAAGTGTCCTATGGCGCAGCCAAGGCTGCCCAGACCAGCCTCACCCTGAGCGCGGCCAGCGAGCTGGCTCGCTACGGCATCACCGCCAACGTCGTCCACCCACCGATCACCGACACCGGATGGGTCAACCAGAGCACGGCCGCCGACGCCCTCGCACACGGGCGGCGCGTGGTCACTCCGAAGGCGGTGGCCGAGGTGATGGCCTACCTGGTCTCCGACGCCGCCGGCCTGATCACCGGGACCGTCATCCGCCTGCGGTAGGCCGAGCCGCCCGGGACGCTTTTCCTTCCCGTTGGGCTCTGAGGTCGACTGGCTTGTGCTCCCGCTCCTCGCCCCGGCCTCGGGCTCTCAAGCGATGCGATAGGTCTGAATCCCGTGAGCCAGCACCTTGCCGGCGCTGTCACTGGCGGTGATCTCCGTGAAGATGAGCTCACGGCCCCGCTTGATGGTCGTGGCATGGCAATGCAGGTCACTGCCGGCGCTCGTGGCCACATACTGCAGAGCCAGCGACACCGTGGAAGCCCGCACGCCCCGCTCGAAGTCGTGGTTGGAGAAGGCAACCAGCCCGCCCGTGGTGTCGATCACCGCACCCACCACTCCTCCGTGATAGGTGACGCCGTCATTGCTGAGCTCGTGACGGAAGGCCAACCTGGTGGTCACATCATCGTGCTCGTAGCGCAAGACCTCCAGGCCCAACCAGGCGAGGAACGGTGTCTGTCCGAATATCCCCGGCATGGCGGACCGCCGTTGTTCCTGCTCGGCCTCGGTGAGGCGGCCGGGCCCTTCCCCACTCACCCCAGGTCGGTCAGCCCGACGGGGCACGACACGCCGGTCCCACCGAGTCCGCAGTAGCCGGCCGGGTTGGCCTCTAAGTACTGCTGGTGGTACGGCTCGGCATAGTAGAAGTCGCCGGCCGGCGCGATCTCCGTGGTGATGGAGCCGTAGCCGGCCGCGCTGAGGGACTGCTGGAATCGGGCGGCCACCTTCTCCACCGTGGCCGCTTGTTCGGGAGACGTGGTGTAGACGACCGAGCGGTATTGCGTGCCGACGTCGTTGCCCTGGCGCATGCCCTGCGTGGGATCGTGTCCCTCAAAGAACAACCCGAGCAATTCCTCGTAACTCGTCCTCGCCGGGTCGAAGACCACCAGCACCGCCTCGGTGTGCCCCGTGCGACCGCTGCACACCTCGTGGTACGTGGGGTTGGGCGTGAAGCCGCCGGCGTAGCCGACGGCGGTGGTGAACACACCGGGCCTGGTCCAGAACTTCCGCTCCGCCCCCCAGAAGCAGCCCATGGCGAAGATGGCCCGCACCATCCCGTCCGGGAACGGGGGTGTGATCGGCGTGCCCAGGACGAGATGGGGCGCGGTGATCACCATGGCCTCGTTGCGACCAGGCAGGGCGCGCTCCGGCGGGACCATCTCGGACTTGTGTGAGGTGAACAGTCCCATGACGCCTCCCGGGAGTTGAGCCATCGCTTGGCACCCGGCCCTGGGGACCTCGTGCGCTTCCCACAGTATGGGCGCCGCTGGGGTCGTCCGGCGCGCCGACCAGAACACGCAGGTCGAGCGCGGCGTCGCCCAGACCGGGATCCGCAATTTCCGGCGCAAGGTGCTCGCCTGACCAACCGTGCGCTCCGCCGCCTCACAGGACCCGCAAGGTCCCCGGGGTGGTGCGCTCGGCCCGGGTGAACGCCCGCAATGTCTCCACGTCGCCCGCCCGGGCCCGGGCCAGGTCGACGCAGAGGTTGAGACAGACGCCGACCGCCTCGGGAGGCGGGTCCGGCGCCCCCAAACCGGAGACGCTGGCCAGCAGGTCGTCCCCGTGCACCACCACCTCAAGGACCCGCGTGCGCAGGTAGTCCGCCAGCGGCACCCTGCCGTCGGGGACGCGCACCGACGACACGCCACGATCGGCTCGCTCCATCGGGAGCTCTCGGGCCAACGCGTCCCGACACGTCACACACCGGGCCACGACGGCCACCGGGCCCCGGCGGGAGAACTCCTCGGCCCCGGCCCGCAAGAGGGCGAACAGAGGATCATCATCATCGGGACCTGCCAACCGGTTCGGGCCGAAGAATTCGGCCACGGTGACGACGCGGCCCGGGGGCTCCGGTTCGTTGAGTAATTGCTCAAGGCGGAGCACCCCGCCTTGCACGGCGTGGGCCGCCACTCCCCCCACCGAGTAGCGGGCCAGCGCGCTGGGCTCGTCCCACGACGACGCCACTTCTCCGCTTTGCAGCAAGGCGATGAGCCAGTCCACGGCACCGAGGTACGTCGCCACGGCACCGGCCGCCAGCCGGGTGGGGCCGGCGGAGGTCATCTTCCGGGCACCCGTTGGCTGGACGCTCCGGGACATGGGGAGGCCGGAGCCGCCGGGCCGGGGGCACCGGTCGGAGGGATCGTGAAGTGGTAGAGCAAGATCGTGCCTCCCAGAGTCCCCACGGGACAGTAGCCACGGAGCCAGGACAGCGGTCCCCGGTCGGCGCTGGTCAGGTCGCTGGCCGACGCGGCCACCCATCCCACAATGCCTCCGGGCGGGGTGCCGACGAGGCTCCGGGCGCCGGGAACGTCAGCCGGGGAGAGCCCCCGGGGCCCGAAATAGGCCACGTAAGGGTGGTGGGTCCGGCTCCAGCTGGTGAGGAGCGTGAAGTCCTGTCCCCAGTCCAGATTGGAATCGGTCGCCATCCGGTAGCCGGGCCGGAAGGGCGGCGCCGTATAGGAGAGCGAATGGGGGAAGGAAAGCGCGCCGATGACGGCTCCGGCGGCCACCACTGACACCAAGGCGGTGGCGAGCATCCTGCGCCCGACCACCAGGGCGACCGGGGAAGCCAGGGCGATCCACAGGGCCAGGGAGGGGAGGAGATAGCGGATCCCCAGGGTGCGTGGATTGGGGAGCTCGACCGTGAACAGGACGATTGCCGGCAGGGCCACAGCGGCGAGCGCGTGCCGCCAGGTCGTGCGTGCGATCCTCCCGGACCGGACGAGGGCCACCAGCGCCAGGGGTCCCGCCAGGAGCACCGCGAGCAACGGCGTGGGCACCTTGACCAGCAGCGACACGGGCCAGAACCACGGGTTGGCTCCGCTCCAGGCGTGGCCGATCAGGAAGCCGGGGGCCGCGCCGGCATCATGGCTGGCCAGGTACCTGAGCCCCTCCACGTACGGCTGCGGGAGGACGACCCACGAATGGATGACCACGCGGGGATCGATGACGAGGTAGACGATCCAGACGAAGGCCCATGCCACCAGTGCGACGGTCGCGGCCGGCCGCCACATCGTCCATCCCCTGCGCCCCGATCGCCATCCGGCCACCGCGACCACTCCGGCGGCCAATCCCGCCAGCAGGAGGCCGGTGGCCTGCGCCGAGACGGCCGCACCACAGGCCACGCCCAGCCACCCCAGCGTTCGTCGATCCCGGCGGGCGAGCCAACGCACCAGGCACCAGGACACCACGACCGTCGTGAGCGCGAAGGGGAGGTCCACGCCGTCGAGATGCCCGAAGCCCAGCGTCATGGGGTCCAGGAGCCAGAGCACCGAAGCCAGCACCCCGGACCAGAGGCCGAAGAGGGAGGCGGCCAGGGCGAAGAGGGCGAGGCCCAGCACCGCGCCTTCCAACAGGGGGACGATGCGGGCGGCGAACGTCACCTGCTGCAGAGTGCCGGCGCGCAGTTGGGCCCGGACGAAGCGGGCGCTGTAGGCGCGCTCGTCATTGAGGTTCCAGTGACCGTCGCCGGGGACCACCGGATGGACCAAGAGGACGGGGAGCGCGGCCAGGACCTTGAAGAGAGGCGGGTGTTCGGCGTTGTCCGCCAGATCGTGGTGGAGCACGGCTACCACGCCGGCGGACACGTAGACGGGCTCGTCGTAGGTGGCGGAGTCCCCCCACGCCTCGAATCCCCCCAGCACCAGGAAGGCGATGATGGCGCACAGCACGATGGCCGGCCCGATGACCGCCGAGCGATTGGGGCCCCGGTCCACGGGACCCGTCGATGGTTCGCCCGGTGTCAATGCTCCCGTCGCCTCCCGGGTCGCACCCGGCTCCGATGTACGCCGCAGGCTAGGATTGTCACACATCTGCAACAGTGCAGCCCCCGGGCGGCTGCGGTTCCCCACCGTCAGGTGGCAACGGTCGTGCCTCGCTGGCCGCACCAGACAGCCCTGGACACCACAACCCCTCCATGACCACAACCGACAGTGAGCGCCAGTTCGGTTCAGACCAGTCACGCGGGCCGACGGCACCCGACGATGCCGCTCACCCCGGCGGCCTGACCCACCAGCGGGAGCGGCTTTCCATTAGGGACTGGGCCGTCCGATGCTGGTCGGACCCCCGAAGGCGTCGGGGCTCCATCGGTTGGGCCGCGTTGGCGGCCAGCGTGGTCGTGTACTTCTTCGTGGCCGGCATCCCGTGGTCGACGAACTGGGTGTTCATCTACATCACGGCGGGGATCGTCGTCTCAAGCCTGGGGACCGGGGTGCGCTGGAAGAGGCTTCTGGTCGACTGGCTCCCCTTCTATCTCGTGCTCTTCGTCTACAGCCTCCTTCGTGACTACGCCTCGCACACGCTGTGGGGCCCCTTCGTAAAGCCACAGATCTGGTTCGACGCCCATGTCTTCGGAGGGCTCACCCCCACCGTTCAGCTCCAGGAATGGCTGTTCTCCCCGGCTCTGCATGTCTGGGACTACCCGATCTGGGGCTGCTACATGAGCCACTTCTTCGTTTCGTTCATCATCGCCGGGGTGCTCTGGAAGACCAACCACCCGAGATTCCGGCGCTTTGCCGCTCTCTTCGTCGGTCTGACTTTCGCCGGCTATGTCACCTACGTGCTCTATCCCGCCATGCCACCGTGGATGGCGTACCAGACCGGCCATTTGGGTCAGGTGACGCGCATCATCCCCGTGGTGCTCGACCACCTCCACCTCCATTCCGGGGCGGCGGTCTTCACCGGTGGGAACAAGTTCGACAACAATGTGGCCGCCGTTCCCTCCATCCACGGTGCCTACCCCATGCTCATCTGCCTCTTCTTCTGGAAGGCGGCGCGCGTCAGGAAGCGCATTCTGCTGGCCGCCTACCCCCTCTGCATGGCCTTCACCCTCGTCTACACCGGTGAGCACTTTGTGATCGACATCTTCTTAGGGTGGCTCTACGCCGCCGCCGTGTTCTCCTTTGGCTCCAAGCTGCTCAACCGATGGGAAGCCCGCCAGCTGCGCCGGCAGCTGGGCCAGGGTTCGGATCATGGCGCACCGGCGCCGCTCCGGCGCGACGGTTCCGATCACATCTGGGTAGGGTGATCGCAGCGAACTGCCGGGACCGCGCTCCCGCTACTTGTGGAGCGGTGAAGGGATGGATCTGATGTCGGAGGACAGGGGGCGGACCACGCCATCGGACTTGAGGACCGCCTACGCGCACGTGCGCTCCACCACCGAGCGACTGGCTTCCCCGCTGAGCGCCGAGGACCAGACCGTCCAGTCGATGCCCGATGCCAGCCCGACGAAGTGGCACCGGGCCCACGTGACATGGTTCTTCGAAACCTTCATCCTGTCCCCCCACAAGGACGGCTACAAACCGTTCAACGAGGCCTTCGGCTATATCTTCAACTCGTACTATGAAGCCCTGGGCGACCGCCATCCGCGCGCCGAGCGCGGGCTGATCTCGCGACCGGGGATCGACGAGGTGGCCTGCTACCGCCACTTCGTCGATCAAGCCATGGAAGACATTCTGGTGGACTGCCACGACCCCCGGCTGGTCGAACTTGTCACCCTCGGCCTCCATCACGAGCAGCAGCATCAAGAGCTCCTGATGATGGACATCAAGCATGTCCTCTCCCGCAATCCCCTCCGGCCGGCATACGGTCCCGGCGACCGCGCCAACTCCGGCATTGCCCCACCGAAGGCCGGGTGGATCGAACACGACGGTGGCCTGACGGAGATCGGGCACCGCGGCGAGGGCTTCGGCTTCGACAACGAGTTTCCACGACATGGGGTGCTCCTGACCCCGTTTGCCCTGGCCGATCGCCCGGTGACCTGTGGCGAGTGGATGTCCTTCATGGAGGACGGCGGCTATGCGCGCCCGGAGTTCTGGCTTTCCGATGGCTGGTCGATGGTCCTGTCCCAAGGCTGGCGCTCCCCGCTGTACTGGTTCACCGATCCGGAAGCACCCGACACCTGGCAACAGTTCACCCTCTCGGGTGTCCGCCCGGTGGATCCCGATGAGCCGGTATGCCACGTCAGCTACTACGAGGCCGACGCCTTCGCCCATTGGACGGGAATGCGCCTCCCGACGGAAGCCGAGTGGGAGACCGTGGCGGCCACCGAAGCCACGGGCGATGGCGGCGGCGAGAACTTCCTCGGTGAGCTGGCACCGAATCCCCGGCCCGCCATTGACACCAGCGCTCTCTTCGGCGATGTGTGGGAGTGGACGTCGAGTGCCTACACCCCGTACCCCGGCTTCCGGGCCGCACCCGGTGCCGTCGGCGAGTACAACGGAAAGTTCATGGTCAGCCAGTACGTGCTCCGGGGCGGATGCTGCGCCACCCCGCCGGGGCACACTCGATTCACCTACAGGAATTTCTTCCCCCCGGGTGCGCGGTGGGAGTTTGGTGGCGTGCGACTGGCACGGGACCCCTAAGTGACATGACCTATACCGTTGACGTTCACCTCTCACCTCATGAAGTGCGCGATCAGATGCGGGCGGACGCGCTGCGCGGCCTGCAGGCTCCCGAGAAGTCCATCCCTCCCGTCTGGTTCTACGACGAGCGCGGCAGCCAGCTCTTCGAGCAGATCACCCGGCTCCCCGAGTACTACCCCACCAGAGCCGAGCGACGATTGCTGGAGTTGCACGCGGGGGCGATTGCCGAAATCTCCAAGGCCGACACCCTGGTCGAGCTCGGTGCAGGGGCGTGCGACAAGACACGGGTCCTGCTCGGGGCGCTCCAGGAGGCCGGGACCCTGGTTCGTTACGTCCCTTTCGATGTCAGTGACGTCTTCCTGAGGAGCGCCGCCTCCGTCCTCTCGCGAGAGTACACATCGTTGGCCATCCACCTGGTCATTGGCGACTTCCACCGGCACCTGGCTGAGATACCCACCGGGGGCCGGCGCGTGGTGGCCTTCCTGGGCGGCACCATCGGCAATCTCGACCCCACCCAGCGGTCCCGGTTCCTCTTCGACCTCAACTGCACAATGTCCAGCGATGATTCCTTCCTCCTCGGAACGGATCTCGTGAAGGACCGGGTGCGTCTCATCGCGGCGTATGACGATGCGGCCGGGGTCACGGCTGATTTCAACCGGAACGTCCTGCACGTGCTCAACGAGCAATTGGGCGCCGACTTCGACCCCCGTCACTTCAGCCACGTCGCTTTGTGGAACGAGAAGGAGCAGTGGATCGAAATGCGCCTACGCGCCGAGAGGGCGACCGAGGTCACGCTGGAAGATGCCGGTATCACGGTGAAGTTCCGCGAGGGGGAGGATCTTCTCACCGAGATCAGCTCCAAGTTCACTCCCGATCGGGTGCAATCCGAGCTCAGTGAGGCCGGTTTCGTTGTGGAGGAAATGTGGGGAGCAGACCAGGGTGAGTTCCTGGTCACCCTGGCCCATCCCTACTGCTGATCTCCCGATCCGCTCTTCTTGCGCAGTCGGCGCCGGGTCACGGTGCCGGCCAGAAGGGCGAGCAGGACGAGGGCGGCACCTGCGCTGAGGAAGCTGGCCGCCATCAGATGCGGGGGGCGGTAGCTGAAGGTCACGACATCCCTTCCGGTAGGAATGTGGACCTGCTGTACCAGGGCATGGTCCATGACCGGCACCTGCTGAGGCGCGCCACCGTCGACGGAGACCGAGCCTTCCCAGCCCGGGTCCCAGGCCACGGCGCGCACGATGCGCGACGGCGAGGCGGCATGCACCTTCACCGTCTCGGACTTCGCCGTGCTGGAGAGCACCACCACCGGTGGCCCCGGTCTCCCATTGTCGGAGACGGCGAAAATCGGCCTCGGTGGTCGTCGCCGGACAAAGAGCGCGTAGCCCTCGGCCGTGCCCCTCGGCTGCCACACTGCAGGCCTGAGCGCATCGGAGAGCGGCCCGTCGATCGCGTAGGCATGTTGGGCGACGGAGACGATCGGCTGGTAGGCCGGTACCCCCCCGGAGGCGACCTGAAGACTCAGACCGACGGACATACCATCGGGCAGGGCACCGGACACCTTCGTGACGCCCCCGCCGATCCGGATCAGCGGCCCCCAATTCGTCGCGCCGTCGGAACGCAACTTCCCGAACCGGATCTGGGCCGTGGACGCCGTCGGGGCATCGAACACCAGCGTGGCCGATCCGGGGTTGAGCGACTCGCCAAAGAACCATGCCGAAGTTCCTCCCGAATGCAGGGGCGGCCGGTCACCGGGATAGAAGGGGTAGAAGGGATCGATGAAGTCGGGGCCGAAGCCCAGCGGGAGCACGGCATCGTCTCCGGGGTCGGCCGTCACGCGCTGCACTGCAGAAACGTTGGCCGGGATGTTCCCCAGGGGGACGAGGAAGTACTCGGGCACCGTCACGATGTCCTGGAGGTCGAGCCGGTCAAAGGTTCCCCTGGCCAGTTGGGGCAGGTCGAGCTCGCCCATGTTGTGCGTCTGCGTCTGGACGAGGTACTGGCCATTGCCGATGGAGGCGTAACCCGCCACGGAGGGAAGGCGAGCCAGAATGTTGAGGTCGGGGGTACCCGAGGGGTTCCGGCCGAACGTGGTGTATCCCCGGGGGTCGTAGACGGCGAACCGGCCTCCCGGAGCCAGGTTGGCGCTCACCAGCTGCTCCACCGGGGTCGTGCCCGCCAGAATGGCATTGGGCGTCGTTGAAGCGAGCTGACTGGTGAGAGCCATCACGCCCAGATCGGCCGACGCGAAGATGGTCACGGCCAGCACCCACCGGTGCGCCGTCAGCCAGGTCCGCGACCAGACGATGAGTGCGGCCGTGGCGCAGAGCGCCGAGGCCATGACGGCGGCCACCCGCACCGTGCGCACGAAGCTGGGGTACGGCGACACGTGGGCGAGGTTGCTCAGGAGCGAATTGGGATCGAACATGGCCCACGTCATCAATCCGACCACCACACCGAGAGGGATGAGTGCCACGGACCGTTCGTAGCGCACGAGGGACCGGCGGTCCTCGGGTGCCCGGTCGATCCACCCGGCGAACAACACGCATACCGCGACGGCGGCGTCAATCATGTTGCGACTCTGCAGCCTTTGGTGGCCGTACAGCGGGAGCGCATTGAAGAGATGCTCGAGCGGGGTGTTCGACCCCAGCGCGAGCAGGACCCCGAGCAGGCCGACGCAATACCAGGTGAGACGCTCCCGCTTGGGCAGGCGGCTGGGCCACCGGGGGTGGAGGAGCGTGGCCAGCGCGATCATGGGGAGGATCCCGAGGTAGATCCCGATCTCGGGCAGGTTGTAGTGGTTGAAGTAGACCGTCTCCCCTATGTGGCCGTAGCCACCGTACAGATAGGGAACGAGGGAAAGGAACCCGAAACTCGGAAAGTAGCTCCCGATTGACGCGAAGCCGCCGGACAATCCCGATCGCTGGGAAGTGGCGATGGCGCTCAGCCCCGGGAGCCACTGAATGGCCGACAGTGACAGCGCCAGCGCCGCCGCGGAGCCACCACGGGTCAGGACCCGCCACCACCGCCCTCTGTCGATCCCGGCCGAAATGCCCGCGTAGGCCAGGACCAAAATGGCCTCGTCCAGCATTGCTTCGGGGGCGCCTCCCAGAATCACCGTGGCAAAGGCGATGCCCAGGAACACGGACCAGCGCCAACGGCCGTCCCTGACGATGTGCAGGACGGCCAGCAGCATCCACGGGATGGCGGCAAAGCCCTCCGTCATGTCGACGTGGTTGACCTGGCTCAGTACGGTGCCGGAAAAAGCGAACGTCGCCCCGGCGATCAGGCACGCCAGTGTGGAGAGCGCCAACGTCCGCAGGAAGGTGTACATCCCGATCGCTATGGCTGAGAAGAGGATCACCTCGGTGGCGATCCAAGCGGCGCGATCGGGAAGGATCACGAAGAGCCCCATAAGTGGATAAAAGGCCCCGGCATTGAAATCAGCCAGGAGGGGCGATCCACTGAAGATGTACTGATTCCAAAATGGCAGCTGGCCGTGCCGCAGCGTGGCACCGACGAGGACGTGCAGGGGGTAGTTCTGCTGGAGGTTGTCGCCGGTCATGAGAAGGTGACCGCCAATCAGATCCGGCACGACGAACCCCAGGGCCGGAATGGCCATCAGGACGAGGTAGGGCCAAAGTGGGCCCGAGGAGACTCGAATTCGATTCACCGACGACCGTGATCCCTTCCGGGAGGACGAAGCGGGCACCTGCCTGTCGCGGGCAAAGGCGCGGGCGCCACGAAACTTAGCGCCGACCGCTGCTGGCAGTACCTCAGTGCTGCCGATCGCTCGGTAAGTCGTCCCGCTCCAGCTTGGGGGTGCGCGATATGTCGCTCGATGTCGCCCGCCACATCACGTTGGGCTGCAAGGCCGACAATTCGATGCGGTCGACGTGTGCGCGCGAAATGGCCAGGAGATCGGCCAACAACTCGTCACCCAGGAGGAACGGCATGAGGCCGAGGTCGAGCAGCTTGGTGTGCGCGGCACGGTAGTAGTGCTCCTGCATCTCCACCCGGGGATCCTCAAGGTGGACCACGGTGGAGCCACTGACCGCTCCGGAGACCTTGGCCGCCAATTGGCTCACCGAGAACGTCTCGGTGAATTGGTTGAACACCCGGAATTCCCCGGCATCGGCCGGATTGCGGATGGCCAGCTCCACACACGCCAGTGTGTCCCGGATGTCGAGGAATCCTCTGGTCTGCCCACCCTTGCCGTAGACGGTGAGGGGCTGGCCCGCGGCCGCCTGAATGACAAAGCGGTTCAGCACGGTACCGAAGACGGCGTCGTAGTCGAACCGGGTGGCCAAGTCGGGGTGCAAAGTCGTCTCGGGAGTGGACTGGCCGTACACCACGCCCTGGTTGAGATCGGTCGATCGAAGTCCCCAGGCCCGGCAGCAGAAGGCAATGTTGTGGCTGTCGTGCACCTTGGACAAGTGGTAGAAGCTGCCCGGCTGCTTGGGAAACGGGAGCACGTCCGTGCGACCACGGTGCGTGATCTCAATGTACCCCTCCTCAATGTCGATGTTCGGGGTGCCGTACTCCCCCATCGTCCCCAGCTTCACCAGGTGGATGGACGGATTGTGGTCCGCAATGGCGTAGAGAAGGTTGAGTGTGCCCACGACGTTGTTCACCTGGGTGTACACGGCGTGCTTGCGATCGACCATGGAGTAGGGAGCGCTGCGCTGCTCGGCAAAGTGGACGATGGTGTCCGGGCGGAACCGGGCCACCATGTCGTCGACGAATTCCCCTTCGGTGAGGTCCCCGATGAACATTTCGATCCGGTTCCCTGACACCTCCTCCCAGCACTCCACCCGGCGGTGCAGCGAGGCGATCGGCACCAGGGAGTCCACACCCATTTCGAGGTCGTATCCCCGGCGGGCGAAGTTGTCAGCCACCGCGACCTCATAGCCCGCCCGCGACAAGTGGAGAGCCGTGGGCCACCCCAGATAGCCATCCCCGCCAAGGACCAGAATTCTCACAGTGCACCTTCCGTTTGTGTGACGGCCACATTTCACATGCGTGACGGCTTCAGTTTTCCCTTGTACACTGTGACAGACCTGGGAAAACGGTTACGGAATGTGGCGGCCCTCGCACAGGGGTGCTCTCGTGGCAGAATGAGCCCAGCTCAATGCGGGAATTCGAATCCGGGCGGAGCACCTGAGATGGCACCAAGAAGGACCCACCAGATGGAGCTCGCGATACCGAGCACACTTGCACCCCCCATTGCCGACGATGCGGAAGCCGCGCCCCGGCCCCCGCTGCGCCTCCTCCGCATTGCCGTGTGGGGTCTGGCCGGCACCACGTCCACCGTTCTGGGCGCCCTGGTCGGGGGTCGGTCCTTCGAGACCCATCTCCCCGGGGCCTGGTTCTTCGGTATGCCCGGGGGCTTGTTCGGCTCCATCGGATCGGATAGTGCCCATTCCCCGATCCTGGGCCTGATCCTGGTCTTCGGGGGGCTCATCATCCTGTGCCGGGTGTGGTTCGGCTTCCTGAGGCATCTGGCCGGACAGCCTGGCTTTCCGGTCAAGAAGGTGGTCCTGGTGGTCGCCATCTGGGCCGTTCCCCTCCTTCTGGCCCCACCTCTCTTCAGCCGCGATGTCTACACCTACGCCGGGCAAGGCGAGATGGTGAGCCACCACATCGACCCGTACACCTATGGCCCCGGCGTGCTCGGATCCACACCTTTCAGCACGTTGCCCGACTCGGTGTGGTCGAATGACCCCTCACCGTACGGGCCCACCTTCTTGTCCATTGACGGACTTCTCGCCGAAGCGTCCGGCCACAGGATCCTGCCTGACATCGTCCTGCTCCGGTTGCTCGAAGTCGCCGGGCTCGCCCTCATTGTTGCCGCGACGCCCACCTTGGCCCGTTCCCTGAAGCGTGATCCTGCCGAAGCGGTTCTCCTCGGCGCCGGATCCCCCCTCGCCCTCATGACCCTGGTCGCCGGCGCCCACAATGAAGCCCTCATGCTGGGGCTGCTCCTGGCGGGCCTGGCCGTGGCCAAACGGTTCGGGACCGTGCCCGGGATCGTCCTGTGCGCGTTGGCCGCCGGCGTGAAGTCTCCGGCCGCGCTGGGTGTGATCTTCCTGGGCTGGGTATGGGCCGGTCAGGGCGCATCCACCTGGCGGCGCATCCTGCACACGGCGGGAGCTGGACTGATCGCCCTGGCCACCATGGAAGTGGTCGCCGCGGTTTCGGGCACCGGTTGGGGATGGCTCCACGCGGCCACCAACGCCGACAAGTCGTTCACTGGCGTGACACCCGTCAGCGTGGCGGCCCGCGGGATTTCGGTCGTCACCCATGTGATCCAGTTGCCGGTGTCCACCGTGCAAGCCCATGCCGTCCTCAGCATCATCGGGCTGATCTGCGCGGCCGGGTTCGGGCTCTGGCTCCTTGTTCGATCCCCGGTCGATGGGGCGATTCGTTGCCTGGGGCTCTCGTTGCTGGCGGTGGCTCTTCTCGGCCCCATCCTGTGGGCTTGGTATGTGACGTGGGGGGTCGTGGTCCTGGCGCCGGCCGCCCTGGGCCGACTGCGCCGTGCCCTCATCGTGATCATCACCGTTGAGGTATTCGTGGGAGCCACTTCGGTGCACGGCGTATTCGCCAAGTTGTTCCAAACCTTTGTTCTTTCCGATCTGGTTCTCATCGCCGCGCTTCTCGCCGCATGGATCGTTCCGCTGAGCCTCACCGCCCGCACGAGAGTGCCTATCCCGGCGGTCCGGCCACCTTCCGGAGGCATCGCGCTCGCCTTGGATCCGACAAACTAGGCCGAGCTCCCGAGAACCGGCTCCACACCCCCGATCAGTCCGCCAGGTCCCGCGCCGACGTCACGTGAAGAGGGAGAAGGCGTACCAGGAGCTCCCCCGGCACACCGTTGCGCGCTCCGTACTCCTCCGCTCGCTCGGGGCCCATGTACCGCCCACCGATGCGGGCGGTCCAGCGGCGCACCTCGGCCAGATCGTCGGAGACCTCAACCGTACCTTCGACCACGACAAAGCTGAAGGGGGGACGGTCGTCGTCTACGCAGACTGACGCGCGGGGGTCGTGGGCCAGGTTGCGCCCCTTGACCGTCCGTGCCCCGGTCGTGAACACCAGAGCGCCGTCGTCGTCCACCTCGTACCAGATCGGCGCCACGTGAGGGCGCCCATCGGCGCGCACGGTGGCCAGCTTGCCCGTGCGCACCGGTGGCGCGGTGAGGAAGATACGGACTTCCTCATCGGTCATGGGTTCACAGGCCATGAATGCCTACCCGGCACTCCCCCCGTGGGCCTTGGACGCGGCCAGCCATGCCCGGACCACCGGGGCGAAGTTTGCCGGGTTGTAGGCGTCTTCCTCGTAGCTGAACCGCATGTCCCCGGCATAGTGCAGCACGGTGATGTTGTGCGCCTGATGCACCGAGCCGTCACCGGGATCCTCGAACCGGTTCTCAATGCGGCAGATCCACCAGCCACGCTCCTCATCGCACACGCACCACGTATGAGGGAACGACGTCATGGCCCGGTTGGGCCATTCCGCCATTGTGGCCGAAATCCAAGAGTGGATCTCCTCGCGCCCATGAAATGTTCCGAACATGTGCTCCACATAGACCGCGTCGTCGGTGAAGAGATCCGCCCATTCGCGCCACTGCCTTGTTGCCGCGCACCGACCGGCCATCTCCGTGAAGTTCTGGTGCGCCCGCTCGAGCTCGTCCCTGCTCCACTTGTTCGTCACGACTTGAGGATCCATTCGCTCATGGTGACGCTGCGCATGGAGTCCAGATCGACAAACGCCGTGATCTCCTCAATCATCTGCGTCATGTGGGCCGTCATCTTCTCGGGATCTCCGCCGGCACAGAAGAAGAGCATGGGGTCGGTCACATTCTCCAGGGACGGCCACGCCTCCTCCACAATGCCCCGGAGTGGTGGCGCACCCTTGGTGACTGCCCTGAAGACGGCATTGCGGACGTAGCGGCAACGGGGCTGAATTGCCTCGGTGATGGGAGAGATCCGCGTGTGCCATCTGGTGACCCATTCTTCAAGTGTCTGCCGTGGGTGTTGCTCAAGGAGGGCCACGGTGAGCACGCCGGGCGATCGCTGGCCATCGGCCCAGTCCCGAGGTTCCGACCACTCGTTGCCCCCGTAGTCACGATAGAGGGACTCCACCACCTCGTAGCCGGCCAAACGGACCCCGGTCCGGGACAGCACCTCCTCGTAGGGTTGTCGGAGATCGACCGCGTCGACCCACAGGGAGACCAGCGCGTGCAGCGGGGTCTCACCCTCGGGCGTGGGCACCGGGGCTGGTATGTCGCTCTGGGCGTCCCGCAGATCCATGCTGAGGCCATGAGGTTGCAACGCCAGCAATTCGGTGGCCACGGTGCCCAGCATCACGTCGGCCACCTCCGCCCGCGTGGTGTCGGCCTCCAACCAGAGCAGGTACATCAGCTTCTCCATCGGGCCCCTTCGTCCTTCACCACACCAGTCCCAGCGCCTCGCGCATGGTGGCCTCAAAGTCCGCATCGCCGAGTGTGCGCCGGAGTTCGAGCACCAATGCGGCGTCCTTGCCCACCTCGACCCGCAATGGGGTGACGGGGTCCTCTATGGCATCGGCCACCGCATTTCCGACCACTTCGGGGCCCGGCCGCCCCTCCGGACCGGTCAGCTTGGAGGCGGTGTCCCCCCATTGCGCGTGCAGATCGGCATAGACCGCCGGCCCCGGATGGTCATCGGTGTGCCGCATCCCGGGGGCTATGTAGCCGGGCTCAATGATCACGGTCCGGATCCCGAAATGGCCCAGTTCGAAGTGGAGGGTTTCCGAAAGCGCCTCCAGCGCATGCTTGCTTGCCGCGTACGCCCCCTCCAGCGGCGTACCGATCTTGCCCTGCACCGAACTGATGTTGACCAGGACCCCACTCCCCCGCTCCCTCCACCGGGGAACCACGGCCTGAGCCAGACGAAGTGGGCCGAGGGTGTTCACGTCGAGCACCCGGGTGAAGTCGTGGACCGGGTAGTCCTCCAGTGGTCCCCGACCGGTGAGGCCGGCGTTGTTCACCACCGCATGCAGGTCACCCGCTGCGGCGACGGCCGCCGCCACCGAGTCGGCATCGCTCACATCGAGGACCAGCACCTGGTCGACATCCAAGTCGGACAGCAGCGCGGGGTCACGCGCGGTGGCCACGACCTGGTGGCCCCGTGCCTTCAGCACCCCAACCGTGGCCCGCCCGATAGAGCGCGAGGCTCCCGTCACCAGGACGCGCACTTCGCCTCAGCCCCCCGGCGTCTGGCTCAGCCCCACCAGCTCCTCGCTGATCTCCCAGAGCCGGCGGGCGGCGTCGGCATCCCGGGCGGCCGGCTTCGGCGCCTTCGGCTTGCACTTGGCGAAGTACTCCCCACTGACCTGAGCCACATCGGGAGACGACGCCAGGTAGACCGACGTGAGGGCACCGTTCTCCGGTGAGAGGAAGAACGGCTTGGCGAGCATCAGACCCAACGGGAGGAGCCCCTTGGCATCACCATCAGCCCCGTAACCGGTGCGCACGGTACCCGGGTGCAGTGAGTTGGCCGTGACCCCCCGTCCGTCAAGCCGTCGAGCCAGCTCGTTGGTGAAGAGAATGTTGGCCAGCTTCGACCTTCCGTACACCCGCATGGCGGCGTAGTGCTGGGTCGACTGCAGGTCTTGGAAAGGCAATCCATCCTTGGCCTGGCTGTGGGCCGTGGATGCCACATTGACGATGCGGGCCGGCGCCGAGTCGATCAGGCGCTTCAGGAGAAGGCTGGTCAAGAGGAAGGGCCCGAGATGGTTGATGGCGAAGGTTGCCTCGTAACCGTCGACCGTCTCGGTGCGCTCGCTCAGGATCAACCCGGCGTTGTTGATCAGGACATGGAGCTGGGGACAACGTTCCAGGATCTCCGCCGCGCCGCCGCGGACCGAGGACAGGTCTGCCAGGTCGAACACCACCAGCTCGACGGTGCCCGCATCACCGATCCGTCCGGCAATGGACCTCACCGCCGCTCCCCCACGCTCGGCATTCCGGGCGGTGATGACGACCCGGGCGCCCATGGCCCCGAGACCCACGGCCGTGGCCAGACCGATTCCGGAGTTTCCTCCCGTCACCACGACGGTCTTTCCCAACATGTCGGTCACGTCTTGATGTCCTTCCCCTTGACAACATCGGCACAATCAGCCGGGCGCCAGCATTCCACATGGTCCCGGAACGGCGTCCATTGGCTCAATGTGGGGCCTCAAGGTCAACGCCAGGAGTCGCGCTCTTCCACCAGCCCTCTCCTGGCGTCGAGCAGGTGCCCACTCAGGGTCCGCTCCGCCGTGCGCATGTGCCAGCGCAGGAGTTCCTGCGCTGCACCCCAAGCCACTTCGCGCCACTGAGGGTCGCCATCGGCACACAGATTGTGGATCTGCTCCGGGTCCGAACCCAGGTCGAAGAGCAGAGGGGGGAGCAGATCGGCATCTGCGGCGAACTGCACGTACTTGTAAGTCGGGCCGCGCGAGACCGCTAGTGAGCAGTGACTCATGGGGAGGCCGAACTCCCCCTGGGCCCTCGGCTTGGAAGGATCGGCGAAGCTCCACTCGAAGTGCGCCGTGTCGCGCCAGTGCTCGGGAGCGGGCCGGCCCTTGACCAGCGGGTCCAGCGACCATCCGTCGGCTTGCAACGGGACCTCGGCACCAATGAACTCGCAGATTGTGGGCAGGATGTCCACCGATTCGGTCACGGCGCTGATCATCCGGCCCCTGCCACCGTCCGCCTCCGGGCGCGGGTCGATCACAATGAGTGGGACGTGATAGCTCTCGTCCCAGTAGCCCAGTTTCTCCAACAACCAGTGGTCCCCACCCATTTCACCGTGGTCACTGGTGACGATGATCATTGTTGAGTCGGCCAGCGGGCTGCGGTGGAGGTACGCGAAGAGCTGGGCCAGGCCGTCGTCCACTTCACGCTGCGCCCCGTGGTACGTGGCCCTGATCTGGCGGCGCTCCCTCTCGTCATGGGGAGCCCCCACACCGGGGACCTTCATGCCCGCCGCGGCCAACGGGTGGAGTGCCGCTGCGTCCTCCGGACGTTCGCAACCGGTGAAGGGAGGGATCTGGTCGGCGTCGTAGAGGTCGTGGTATCCGATGGGATTACGTCGGGGCGGGTGGGGACGTATGAAGGCGGCGTGCAGGAAGAATGGATTGTCCCCGTTCTCCTCCAACCAACCGGTGACCGCCTGGCGCACGAACGTTGTCTCGGAGAGCTCGGCTGGGAACCGGGCGGGGCACCAGGTGGAACCCCTCCGGTCGGCGCCGGGGTACCCCGGAATCGGCGCGTACAGGTCGTGCGGGTTGGACGGCACATCGATCCCGTGCTCGCTCAGCCACCTCCCCCAAGCGGGGCTTCCGCGTTCCCAGGCATCCTGGAGGACGACGCGGAAGCCGGGCAGGATGCCCTCATAGTTGAAGAGGCGAGGATCGTCAGCGGGCACCGTCCGGGGGTCGACCGAAGTGTCGGTGTAGCCGAAGAGGACGGGGTCATAGCCGACGCCCCGGGCCAGTTGGGCGATGTTGGTGAAGCGGGCATCGAGGGGCGTGCCGTTGAGGATCGATCTATTCCGGTGTTGGTAGGTGCCGGTGTACAGGCAGGCTCGGGAGGGGCCGCACGGCGCCGCATTGGCCCAGTGGTTGGCGAAGAGGACGCCCCGTTGGGCCAGAGCGTCCAGGGCCGGCGTCTCGACCACCGGATGCCCCAGTGCCGAAAGGCAGTCGCCGCGCCACTGGTCGACGGTGATGAAGAGGACGCTGCGGTGCGGAGCCATTGGCTCACTCTTGCCGATCCTCGCCGCTTCCGTGCTCAGGGTGCCAGGACAACCGGCAATGAGCGGATGCCGGCCACCGTGGTGGACGCCACGCGCTCGGCCGGTCCGGTCACGGTGTAGTCGGGGAAGCGGGCCAGCAACTCCTCAAGGAAGATCCGGCCCTCCATGCGGGCCAGGGTGGCCCCCAGGCACACGTGCTCACCAAAACCGAAGGCAAGATGCATCGGATTGGTGGCCCGCTGCACCCGGAACTGCGCCGCATCGTCGCCGAAGACCCGCTCATCGCGGTTACCCGACGCGTAAAGCATGCACAGGTAGTCGCCCTGCGGTATCGGCACACCGGCCACCGAGGTGTCCTCGGTCGCGGTCCGGCAGAACGCCTGCACCGGGGTCACCCACCGGAGGCACTCCTCGACCGCGCCCGGCAGCAGATCGGGGTCGCCCACCAGTAGGGCGCGCTCGTCACGGTGCTCGTCGAGTACCACCGCGGTGCCCGAGAGCAGGGTTCGGGTCGTCTCATTGCCGGCCACCAGGAGCGTGAGGAGGAACATGAACATCTCCTCCTTGCTCAGCGGGCAGCCGTTGACTTCGCCCTCGACCAGGACGGAGACCAGGTCGTCGCCGGGCTGCTCCCGTTTGCTCCGGATGTGCTCGGTGATGAACCCGGCCAGCTCCCCCAGAGAGCTCAGGGTCTGCTCCGGAGGGAGGTCCGGCGACTCAATCGCCGCATCGGACCAGCGCCGGAAGTCCCCGCGGTCCGAATCGGGAATGCCGAGAAGCTCTGCGATCACGCTCAGGGGGAAGGGGGCGCTGAGCTCGGCCACGAAGTCGATCTCCTCATGCGGTGCCGCCGCGTCAAGTACGGCCACCGCGCTCTGCCGAACCGAGTCAGTCAGGCCCGCCAGGGCCCGTGGGGTGAACCGGCGGTTGAGGACGCCGCGGAAGGCGGAGTGCTCCGGCGGGTCCATATGGAGGATGGAGCGGGCGAGCGCCTGCGCTCCGGCGCCCCGGATGGGATCGTTGACCAGTGCTCCCTGCCCGGAGCAGAAGTGGGCCGGGTCGCGGCTCAGGTCACGGATGTCCTCGTAGCGGGCCACGGTCCAGAATCCGGGCGCACACTGGCGGACCGGAGCCTCGGCCCGCAACGAGGTCAGGACGTCGTGATAATCGTCCCTGGTGAAGAAGGCGGCATCGCGGGGATCAACGGTCTGGTCACCCTGCACGAGCTGAGCGTACTGTGCATCAACAAGGCGAACAGGAGGACCGAGGTGACAGCGGTGCGGACCGAGTACGACTCACTCTTCTTTGGTGGCCGGTGGGAGCCCTCGGCAGGGATGGATCGGCTGGCGGTCGTCTCGCCGCACACGGGCCGGGTGATCGGCTCGACACCGGTCGCGGTCGAAGCTGACGTCGACCGGGCCGTGGCCCTGGCCCGCCAGGCCTTCGACGCATCCCCATGGCCGAACCTGGATCCCGGGGAGAGGATGGACGCGGTGGCCCGCCTCCTGGGCGCCTATTCCGAGCGGACCGCGGAAATGACCGAGGTGGTCATTGCCGAAATGGGCTCCCCGCGCTGGTTCGCCGAGTTGGCGCAAGGACCCGGCGGAGCCGCCATGCTGTCGACCTTCCTCGACGCCGCCCGTTCGTTCGATTGGGAGGTGGCCGGTGTCGGCCACAACGCCGGGGCGGTGGTGCGGCGCGAGCCGGTGGGCGTGGTGGGTGCCATCACCCCGTGGAACGTGCCGCAACTCGTCATCATGCCCAAGCTGGCGCCGGCGCTTCTGGCCGGGTGCACCGTCGTGGTCAAGGCGGCGCCCGAGTCGCCCCTCGATGCCCTCCTCCTGGCGGAGATCGTCGCCCAGGCGGATCTCCCCCCGGGTGTGGTGAGCATCCTCGTCGGCGGCCGTGCCGCCGGAGAGCACCTGGTCCGCCACCCTGATGTCGACAAGATCGCCTTCACCGGGAGTAGCGCGGTCGGTCGCCGGATCGCCGGGATCTGCGGCGAGCGCCTGGCCCGGTGCAGCCTCGAACTGGGCGGAAAGTCTGCCGCCATCATTCTGGAAGACGCCGACCTCTCGCGGACGGCGGCCGGGTTGAAGTTCGCCTCCTTCCTCAACAACGGCCAAGCCTGCGTGGCCCAGTCCCGCGTCCTGGTGCCGCGTCACCGCTACGACCAGACGGTGGACGCCCTCGCCGCCATGGTGGAGGAGATCGTCGTGGGAGACCCCGGTGATCCTTCGACCTACATCGGGCCCCTGGTGTCCCGGCGCCAACAGGAGCGGGTGATCGGCTACGTCGAGGCGGCGGCGGAAGGTGGTGCCCGCACCGTGGTGGGTGGAACCGGGCGGCCCGAGGGCCTGGACGCCGGCTGGTATGTCGCGCCCACCCTCCTGGCTGACGTGGACAACTCCATGCCCGTGGCCCGGGAGGAGATATTCGGGCCGGTGATCTGTGTGATCCCCTACGACGGCGAGGATGACGCGGTGCGCATCGCCAATGATTCCCCTTTCGGTCTGGCCGGATCGGTGTGGACCAAGGACCGGGTGCACGGACGGGCGCTGGCCAATCGGATGCGCACCGGCATGGTCGGCATCAACGGCTTCGCGCCCGACCTGTGGTCGCCCTTCGGGGGCTACAAGGAGAGCGGCATCGGCCGGGAGTACGGGCCCGTCGGGCTCAGTGCCTACCTTGAGTACAAGTCGATCTACAGCACCGTCTGAGAATGTCCACTCCCTACCCCGCCTCGCCCGAGCACGCCCCCCTGGCGGGACTCGACGAGTTCCTCGTCCACAACGCCCCCTACCCGGTGCGGGTGATGTGGACCCCCGATGCGCAGGCCTACGAAAGGATCTGGTTCACCTGCCAGGACCGGGTCGGCACGGTGCTGGCCGTCATCGGGTTGGCCTTCTATCCCAACCTCGGGACGTCGGAGGCATTCGCCATCGTCAACGTGCGGGGCCGGCACGCCACGGTGCGGGCCCACCAGGCCCTCCGCAACGATCGCATGGACATGGAACTCGGACCCTTCCGCTTTGAGGTGGTGCAACCGTTCGTGGAGTGGCGTCTCCAACTGGGGCCGAACGAATTCGGGGTCTCGTTCGACCTGTCATGGTTCGACACCAAGCGCCCGGTGTTCCGCCAACTCGGTGCCGGGATCATCGTCGGCGGGCGGGCGGTGAGCCCGGTGGCGGGGTACGACGGCTTCGGTCGCCAGGAGGGATGGATTGAGGTGGCCGGCGAGCGCTTCGCGGTCGACCGGTCGTCCTACCTCGGAACCCGGGACCACCACTGGGGCACCAGGGACGGTGTGGGAGGACCAGGGCGCTACATGGGGATGCAGCATCCCCACAGTGGAGAATGGGTTGAATTCGAAGACTTCGGAGTCTGGGGCGACCACCTGCTCTACAACCTCGGTGATGAACGAAAGAAGAGCGGGACACTGGCTCGGCGCGTGCATCGCCTGCGCTTCGAGGAGGACACGCACCTCCTGCAGAGCGGGGAGGTCGATCTCGTCTTTGCGGACGACTCGGTCAAGACAATGACCTTCGAGCGCCTCGGGAACCAGATCGCGTTCCTGCGCTGCGCCATGTACGGCGGGCCCAACGGGGGCACACCCGAAGGCGACCTGTGGCACGGCATGAAGGTGGCTGAGGGCGACGAGGTGGTGGTCGGCGGCGACACCTTCGATGTCACCGACCCCGCGGTGCGGGTCCGCCTGGCCGGACAGGATCAGCACCACTGCCGCATCTGTTGTGAGGGTGAGGTCACGTACGGGCTGGTCGAGCCCTATGACACCCTTTGCTACGAGGTGGCCAAGGCCGGTGTCATGGGGTTCTCCCTGCTGGAGGAGTAGCGCACCATGACGGCGGCCGGATTTGGGCCGTATGGCCCATGTGAATGGAGCCGGCAACCTCTATCCTGGACCCTGGACGGGCAGGCGAGCTGACGCGGACCGGGGTCGATCCGTTCGGGAAGCATGAGGGGGGTGGCAATGCGGCTCGTGGTGCCGAGGACGAGTGCGCTCCGCCATGTGAAGCCGGCCGCCCCAGCGTGCACACCCAGGGCCGGCAACCAGCAGGACAGGCTCGACGTCGAAATTGTGATCCCCGTCTTCAACGAGGCCCCCCACCTTAAGGAGCGCATCACCACCCTGCGCAACTTCCTCAATGAGTCGTTCCCCTTCCAGACATTGGTGACCATTGTGGACAACGGCAGCACTGACGGCACGGGGATCGTGGCCGCCGGGTTGGCGGAGACCATGGAGGGAGTGGCGGCCCTCTCCCTGCCTCGCAAGGGGCGGGGCTACGCGCTGCGCACGGCCTGGTCACGGAGCACGGCCCACGTCGTGGCCTACATGGACGTCGATCTCTCCACTTCGCTCACCGGCTTCCTGCCACTGGTGGCCCCGTTGCTGTCGGGGCACAGCGATGTGGCCGTGGGAACCCGATTGGCCCCCGGGGCACGGGTCGTACGCGGACCGAAGCGGGAGCTCATCTCCCGCGCCTACAACCTCTTGCTCAAGTTGTCGCTCCACAGCCATATCAGTGACGCCCAGTGCGGCTTCAAGGCACTGACCCGGGAGAGCGCGCTCCGGCTCCTCCCCCATGTCGAGAATGACGAGTGGTTCTTCGACACGGAGCTCGTGGTGACGGCCGAGCGACTCGGCCTGCGCACGAGCGAGGTCCCGGTCGACTGGGTCGACGATCCGGATTCGCGTGTGCGGATCCTCTCCACGGCCATGGAAGACCTGAGGGGGATCTGGCGCATCTCCCATCGCCGGTCGCGCCACCAGGTGCGGCAGCAGCGGAACGGGTCGCCGAGCGGCTTCCAACACGTCACCGCCGACCAGCTGCTGTCCTTCGGCGGTGTGGGCATCCTCAGCACGCTGAGCTATCTGCTTCTCTTCGCCCTGGGACGTCCACTGGTCGGCACGTTCGGCTCCAATGCGGTGGCTCTCGCCTTCTGCACCCTGGTCAATACCTCCGTGCACAGGACGCTGTCGCGGGGACCGCACCGCGGCGCGCGCCAGGCATCGCCACGCCTCCGCTTCCTGGCCTTCGCCGGCGGTCTCTTCACCATCAGCTTCGTCCTGACGACGCTGGCCCTGAGCGTGGCCGACGCAGCGGCGGGCCCGTCCCTCGGATTCGAATTGCTGGCGGTGACCGTGGCCAACGCCGTCGCGGCCCTCCTGCGTTTCTCGGTGCTGCGGGCGCGGATCTTCCGTCCCGTCGGCCCGGACGACAGCCACTCCCTCCGATCGCTTGGGTGACGACCTCGCACCCGCCCCCTCACGTGAGGCCTCCGGGACAGCCCTCGACCTGAGCAGTGCCTCCCCGGGGACTGGCGGGGCGCCGCCGCTGGACCGGGAAAGCCCGCCGCGATGGCGTGACCGCCTGGCCCCGCTCCTCCGCCCCTGCGGCTACTACGTCCTTTCCCGGGTGGCGGTGTTCTTCGCCGCCCTGGTGGCCAAGTGGCTCTTCCCCAAGCTCCACGCCATCAGCACCATGGGCTCCATCTGGGACGGCCGCTGGTACCTCATGATCGCCCGGCACGGCTATCCCCACCGCCTGTTCAACGAGGGTGACGGCAGCCGATGGGCGTTCTTCCCGGCCTTCCCCGCCGTGATCCGGGGCTTGGCCTCCGTCACCGGGCTGAGCTACCCCGACGCCGCCGTCCTGGCCGCCCTCGCCTTCGGGCTGACCTCGGCGGTCGCCATCTGGCTGGCCGTGCGCGAGGTCTTCGGTCCGGTGATCGCCGATCGGGCCGTCCTCCTTTACGTCTTCTTCCCCGCTGCCTACGTCCTGTCGATGGCCTACACCGAGGGGCTCTTCCTGACCGCCGCGGCTGGCTGCCTCTTCGCGCTGTCCCGCCGCTACTGGGTCACGGCCGCCCTCTTCGCCGTCCTGGCCAGCCTGACCCGGAACTTCGGTGTCTTTCTCATTCTCTGTGTTCTCGTGGCCGCGGCCCCGGTGGTCTGGAAGGAGCGCAAGGTCCGGCCGCTCGTCGCGGCCGCCATCTCTCCCCTGGGACTCCTGGCCTTCATGGCCTACGGCTGGAAGTTGGTCGGGACCCCCGTCGCCTTCCTGACGGCCCAGAAGTTCTGGCAGGGTGCCCACTTCATCTGGTTCGAATCGGCGCTCTACTCCCTGCGAGACCTCCTGCTGCACGGGGCCCATACGTTGTCGTCTCCCCAGGATGTGCTGACCGTGGGCGCGCTGCTCTTCGCGTACCTGGGTCTGGCCCTCCTGGTGCGGATGCACCGCACCGGACTCGTGATGCCGTCCTTCTGGTGGGTCTTCACGATCGGGACCGTGCTCACCGCCTTCAGCCCTTTCTTCCCCAACAGCATCCTGCGTTACACCATGGCGTCCTTCCCACTCTTCGTGGCCTTCGCCTGGAAGCTGAAGCCGGCGTGGGAAGGAGCCGTCGTGGGGTCACTCGCCATCGCCCAGGGAGCGCTGACCATCATTGTGCTGATCGGTCTGGTCCATCCCCTGCCGATCCCCTTCTACCCCTGAGCGGCGCCGTTCCCGGCCGCCTCCACCCGACCCCTCAGGATCCCTCGCATCGGGTTGTCGCGCCGCCCGGGGTTCCCGGCGATGCGCTGGTGCCGGTCGTTGATGGCCAGCGCCCGGACCAGCGCGAAGACCTCATGCCAAACCAGGTGGGCCACGACGTGACCGCTATGGGCCGCGTAGCGGGCCAGTGCCGCGCCCCGGTCGGGAAAGCCCGGAACGCGCCGCCCGAACAGCTCCTCCATCATGAGCTCCAACCCGAAGTGCCAGCCCAGGTCCATCTCCCGCGGTCCGATGGCGGCGAGGTCCCAGTCCAGGACTGCGTGCACATTGCGTGCCTCATCGAAGACCAGGTTGCCGAGCCGAGGGTCGCCCCAGAGCAGCACCGGGGGCCCTGACCCGTCACCTTCGGCCGGCTGGTGGCGGCGGCACCACTCCAGGGCACCGACCAGCTCGGGCAGCGGATCCCCCCCGCCGGCCCACTGCACGTACTCGGTCCAAGAGACCAGCGCCTTGTCCAAGGTCGGCCCGGGCAGCACGTGCCCCAGGCCGCTCGCCCGCCAGTCCACCGCGTGCACCGCCACCAGGGTGTCGATGAGCCCGTCGTGGACCTTGCGCTGCGCCTGTGGGCCGGCACCGGTGATCCACGGATCGAAGAGCGGCGCCGGACCGGGAATGCTGCCGCTGACCCTGGGCATGACCAGGAAGGGGGTGCCGATCCACTCCGTCTCGGTGACGACGAGGGCGGGTGCTGGCGCCGGCACACCCTCCTGCGCGACGGCGTTCTGCACCAGGGCTTGGGGCGCCAGGTCATAGTGGGCGAAGGTGGGCACGACCGGCGGCAGCCGGACCACCATCCCGGCATGGCCGGAGCCGAGGTCCACCAGGACCGTCTCGTTGGCCATGCCGCCCCGGTCATGCGACAACGACTCCAACCGCAATGGCGGGCCACCGGTCGCGGCGCCGGGAACGAGGTCCTGATGGGCGACGATCCACCTTCCCAGGCCCTCTGCCAGCGCCGCATCGTCCCGCGACGGTCCGGTAGCCACCTAGGGAAGGTAGACCACGGCCTGCCACCGCCCCGTCATCTCGCCACGGCAGAGGGCCACGCCGGCCCGGATCGACCACCCGATGATCTCGTCCGCAGGGGCATCGGACCGGGCCCGCACCACCAGTCCCCGGCGGGCATGGTCCTGGCGCACCAGCCACCCGGGCGGCAAGGTGACGCCCGCCTCGGCCAATCGGGCCACGGCCCTGCCCCCGGTCGGGTGCAGCAACCCGACCGTCACACCCTCGGCGGCCTGGCGGTCCTTCCGGGGGGGCACGAGGGTGCCCATGGAGACGGGTTCCTGCCGGTTCCCGAAGAGCCCGAACAGCCCGAACAGCCCCGACGGGACCAGATCGGGCCCCGCATCCGCATCGACGCCGGGCAGGAGGTTGATCCAACCTTCCCCGGCGTCGCACAGCAGCCGGAGGTACCGGGCGACCGGCTCGAGCTCAGGCGGCGTGAATTCGATCGTCTCGGACCGGCGCCGTGTGCTCATGGAGGCAATCCTGGCACCGGCCGCCGCCCCGAACATCTCCGAACAAACCGCTACCGTTCGTGCATGGACCTGATCGACACTCTGCGGACCACCGGCGCGGTGCGCGCCTTCCAACCCGGAGGGGTGAGCGACGAGGTGCTGTACCGCCTGCTGGACACCGCCCGCTTCGCTCCGAGCGGTGGCAACCGACAGGGCTGGCGGGTCATCGTCGTCAAGGATCCGGCAGCTCGCGCGGCGCTTCGTGACATCTACCTGACCGGTTGGTACGAGTACCTGGCCATCGGTTCGTCCGGACTGGTGCCCTGGGCACCGGTGACCGACCGTGCCGCCGAAGCGGTGGCGGTCGCCCGGGCCCACGAATTCGCCGAGCTCGCCGCCGCCGCACCCGAACCGGGGTTCGCCGAATCACTGCACCTGGCTCCCGCCCTGTTGCTGGTCCTGGCCGACCTCACCGCTCTGGCCGCCGTGGATCGCGATCTCCCGCGCTACACCCTGGCCGGCGGTGCCTCCATCTACCCCTTCATTTGGAGCCTGCTCCTGGCGGCCCGCTGCGAGGGTCTGGGAGGGGTCATGACCACCATGCCGGTGCGCCGGGAAGGAGCCGTGCGTGAGCTCTTCTCCATACCCGAACATGTCGCCGTGGCTTCGCTGGTGGTGCTTGGCCGCCCGCTTGCAGCCCCCCGTCGGTTGCGGCGGGACCCCGTCGGCTCCTTCACCTGCCTCGATCGCTACCAGGGACCGGCCTTCGGCGAGGAGTAGGGCGCCCACACGCAGCCCCGGGCGTGGTCAAATGTCCCATGGCCCAGAACGTCCTTGGCGAAGAACTCGAGCCCTGCAGTTTCGATCCGCTCACCGGGTTCTACCGTGACGGTTGCTGCAACACCGGGGCGGAGGACGCCGGCGTCCACACCGTGTGTACCCGGGTCACCGCCGAGTTCCTCGCCTTCTCGGCTTCAGTTGGCAACGACCTCTCCACGCCACACCCCGAGTTCGGCTTTGACGGTCTGGCGCCCGGAGACCAGTGGTGCCTCTGCGCCGCCCGCTGGCAGGAGGCGCTGGAGGCCGGCATGGCGCCGCCGGTGGTGTTGGCAGCCACCCACGCCTCCACCCTGGAGTGGGTGCAGCTGGACGATCTCAAGGCGCACGCCACCTATTGAGGACAACGACGTCGGGCGATGCCGGAGGACCGATCGGCTCAGAGCAGCTGGAGCAGACGTTCGGGCGGGCGGGCGATCACGGCGCGCCCGCCCTTCACGACGATGGGGCGCTCCAGCAGTATGGGGTGGGCCGCCACGGCCAGGAGCAGGTCGTCACCGGTCTGATCGGCCAGCCCCAGCTCCTGGTAGGCGTCCTCGCCGGTCCGCATCATCTGGCGGGGGTCGCTCAGGCCCAACTGGCCCATGAGGGTCCGGAGCTCATCCACCGTGGGCGGCTCGTTGAGGTACTCGACCACGAGGGCGTCGATGCCCCGCTCCTCCAGCAGCCCCCTGGCCGTGCGACACTTGGAGCAGCTCGGGTTGGAATAGATCGTCAGGTCGTCCATAGGCTCGCAAGTGTACGGAATACCCCCTGGGAGGTTGCAGACATGGATGGTCACGTTGTCAGCGTCGAGCGCGTCATTGCCGCTCCGGCCTCTGCCCTGTTCGAGGTGGTGGCCGACGCCGGCCGCCATCCCGAAATCGACGGCTCGGGTACGGTGGTCAAGGCCAAGGCTGGTGCGCCCCAGCGGTTGCGCCAGGGCTCCTCGTTCGGCATGTCGATGAAGATGGGTGTGCCCTACTCCATGACCAACACGGTGATCGAGTTTGAGGAGAACCGGCGCATCGCCTGGAAGACGGTGTTCCAGGGCTTCCTGGGACGCTTCATCGGGGGGCGGATCTGGCGCTACGAGTTCGAGGAGAAGGACGGCGCGACCAAGGTCACCGAAAGCTGGGACATCTCTCAGGACAAGCAGGCCTTCTTCCTGAGAAGGGGAAACCTCCCCGAGAGCACCCGGAAGGCCATGAACAGCACGCTGGAGAAATTAGCCACCCTCACCGAGTCGTGACCCCAGCGGCATGATCGACACCGCCTGGGAGAAACGCATCCTCCCGGCTCTCTCGGAGTACACCCGCATCCCGTGCCTCTCCCCCGCCTTCGACCCCGAATGGGCCGGGCGGGGTGCCATCCTGCAGGCCGCGGAGCTCCTGCGCGACTGGGTGAAGGACCAGGATCCCTCGCTCGGCGTCGAGATCGTGCAACTCCCCGGTCGCACCCCTGTGCTCCTGATCGACAACGGTGGCCGCGGCGACCCGATCCTCATTTACGGCCACATGGACAAGCAGCCCCCGCTGGGCGAGTGGCGGGCCGGCCTGGCTCCCTTCGAACCGGTGCGCCAGGGCGACCTTCTTTACGGGCGCGGCACGGCCGACGACGGGTACTCCACCTTCGCCGCCGTGACCGGGCTGCTGGCAGCCGGGGGCGGCCGGGGACATGTCCTCATCCTGATCGAAGCGAGTGAGGAGAGCGGGAGCCCCGACCTCGCCGCCTACGTGGCCCACCTGCGCGGGCGGATCGGGTCCCCCTCCCTG
>Ga0307373_10001785_pt1 | contig 39989 bp, 40 predicted proteins | sample OX2MG_FD_202534 | JGI IMG/M metagenome (GOLD analysis project Ga0307373, IMG submission 202534) | Soil microbial communities from Risofladan, Vaasa, Finland - OX-2 | ecosystem: Environmental > Terrestrial > Soil > Coastal area > Acid sulfate soil | place: Finland: Risofladan, Vaasa | collected...
ACGTGGGCAGCAGGTCCTCCAAACGCGACGAGGCCCAGCACAAAGAAAACCAACGCCACCTCTGCGACTGATTCTGGAGGGCGGCGCTTGGACATCCCGTCAATCATCGAGGTGCCGGGCTCAGTCCAGCGTCACCGCGCGCGAATGTGGTCGGTTGCTGATCTCCTTGGGCCGGCCGGCGGCTTTTGCCTGGCTAGCTCGCCAGGTCTCGGCCGCCCGCTTTGCTGACCAAGATCGGCGGCCAGATCGACGGATTACGCCGACCGTCGGATGACCAGATCCTCGGCCACGTCGGCAATGGTTGGATAGAGCCAGCGGGCTAGCGCAGTCGCCGCAAGCGCGCCGACAAGCTGGGCCGCGATGAAGGGGACAACGGATGCAGGAGCGATGCCGGCGAACGTGTCCGTTAGGGTCCTCGCCAGGGTCACCGCTGGGTTGGCGAAGCTGGTCGATGCGGTGAACCAGTAAGCTCCGGCGATGTAGGCGGCAACTGCGAAAGGGGCCAGACCAGCGCGGCCTGAGCGCACCACGCCGAAAATTACGAGCAGGAGACCAAAGGTTGCGACAGCCTCCGCGAGCCATAGCCCGGGTCCCGACCGCATCTTGGTCGAGATCGTGACCGGGGCCAGAGAGAACATCAGGTTCGCGATGACAGTACCGACTGCGCCACCAGCCACTTGAGCCACGCAGTAAGCCCCGGTCTCCCGCCAGGTCAGACCGCCCAAGAGACGGTCGGCCAGCGATACCGCCGGGTTGAGGTGGGCGCCGGAGACGGGGCCAACCGCGAGAATGATCGCCGCCAGCGCCGCGCCCGTCGCGATCGAGTTCTCGATCAGCTCGAGGCCGACGTCGTTTGGGCTCAAGCGCTGCGCGGCGATCCCCGAGCCGACGACAGCGATCAAGAGCAGCGCGGTACCCACGAACTCGGCGCCGAGGCGGCGTGCGAGCAATTCGAAAAATCAGCCGATTCGCGAGGGGACCAGCTCGGACAGCAGCGCCTGGACTCGGCTGTCGATTTCGTCGCGGATGGCACGTACCTCGTGCAGGCTCTTCCCGGCCGGGTCCGTCAGCTCCCAATCGACATATCGCTTGCCTGGGTAGATGGGACATGCGTCGCCACAGCCCATGGTCACCACTACATCGGCCCCCCTAACGACGTCATCCGTCAGCGGCTTGGGAAATTCGCGAGTGAGATCGACTCCGATCTCGGCCATCGCTTCCACGACTGCAGGGTTGATGGAGTCCGCCGGTGCCGAGCCCGCCGAGAGGACGTGGACAGTCCCCTTTGCTCGGAGATCAAGCAAGCCCGCTGCCATCTGCGAGCGGCCGGCGTTGTGAACGCAGACGAACAGGACTTCGGGAAGGCCGCCCGACACCCCCGCCTGCGATCGAGCTACGGCCGCCAGGCTCTCGCGCGCAAAGCGTTCAGCAAACAGCTCGAGATAGGTCCTCACCTTGGCCGTCGCCTCGAGATGTTCGAACGAATCGTGCAAAACCTCCGCGACGGTCTCGCGCGAGAACACTCCTGCGAACTGACTCGCCAGCCGGCCTTCGGCACCGCTGAGCTTGGAGTCACTGCTCATGTCGACCACCTCCAACTCGCATTTCATCCGAGCGACGACGAGGCGCCGTTAGCTCTAACCCTTTTGAGACCACGACTGGAAGCAGGTAGGTGATGCGTTGGCGCAGTTCCTCCGCAGTCCGCTTGAATGCTTGTCGTACTTCCCGTCTGGAGTCGCCTAATCGCGCTGGGTCCGGCAGGCTCCAGTGGATGACATCTGCTTTGCTTGGGAATGGTGGGCAGTCCTCTCGCGCGACGTCGCAGAGGGTGATCACGAAGTCGAAAAGGACTCCAACCTCTTCGATGCTCTTCGAACGGAGGTTTTCGGAGGGAAGGCCCATCTCCCTTAGCACGGTCACCGTCATTGGATGGACTCCGGCCGGTTTCGGTCCAGCGCTAAGCACCGCGGCTGCTCCGCCAACCAGGTCACGGGCAATCGCCTCCGCGAGTTGGGAACGAGCGCTATTGCCGGTACATACAAACAGGAGGCGGGGTTGACGCCGTCCTTTAGCCGCGGCTGGCGTTGTCTCCAGACGCCGCACTGTCAGGGCCGGGTGCAATCCCGCGAGGGCTTGATCCAGACCATCGCGGACACCACCCAGATTCAAGCTGTAATAGACATCCCTTGAGTCGTGCGAGCTACGGCGCTCCGAGACCATGCCCGCCCGACGAAGGAGACCCAGGTGATACGAGACCAGGTTCTGGCGTTCACCGACTGCCTCGACGAGCTCGCTCACCCGGTGGTCGCTGTGGGAGAGCTGCTGGGCCAACCGCCAGCGGATGTCATGGCCAAGCAACCAGACGGTCACCGGGGCCTTAAGAGTGGAGGCAGGCATCCACAGATTATATCAATTTAGTTTGATTCACCGGGATCGGCCGGGTCTAGCCGTATCACGCATTCCCGGTACCGGACGGCTCTAGGGGGTCACCAAGGGACACCAGCCTGGTCGATTTTCGCAGTATTCGCAAGGCCGACGGGGGAAGCTGTCGGACACAGGAGGACACGATACCGACACGGTTCGGGACCGTGAGGACGAGGGTTCAAATCCCTCGCCCCCGACCATTTTTGTATTCGGAATCGGCGATTTCCGAGGTTGTCTGGAGTCGGCGGATCACAGCCGGGCCACAATTTCCTGGGGAATGATCGCAACCTCGGGGTGCGGTGGTGACTGTCGTCGGCGGATCTGAACTCGCTTGGCAGCAATCGATGGCTCCGCGGAGGCTTCACGCCGAGGACGCAACGGGTAGGACCGTGAGGCATCCGGTTCGAAAATCACAGACCGGCCCGCTTGAGGACGCGCAGGGCAGGACCGTGAAGCACCCCTTTGAGAATCGGACCTCATTCAATCTCATTCGCGAGCCTGAGCGGCGCCACCGACGAGGCGCTGGCCTGCCACGTGTTTTTTGCACCGCACACCTCCAGCCCTCCACCGGGCCAATGCATTCGGCTGGGCGTCAGGCTGGGTATTTTGAGGAAGACGCGGAACGCGACTGCGCGTACACCTTCACCGTGGCGGCGTCTACCTTGAGCATGACACCGACCGACGACGTGTACGTAGACAAGCCCTGGTTATTGATGCGCTGGGACAGCGTTCGTCAATGCGTCCACTCGGAATGGAGGGCTTTCGCCAACAGCGCAGAGCTCCGTGCCGGCCTGTTGAAAGGAATCCAAGCAATCAGGGACCACAGTGCAGTCGCTTATCTAACTGACACCAGGAAGGTCAAGTTGATCGTCCACGAGGATCAGAAGTGGATCAGGGAGACTTGGCTGCCTATGGCCATCGACGCGGGACTTAAGCGGATTGCGGTTGTGACGGCGGCTACCGGGCTGGGAAAGCTTACGGTCGAGGACGTCGTCGGATTAGTCGATGACCTTGGGCTGCAATCGCGCAACTTCGAGTCGATGGCGGCGGCGAGGAAGTGGCTCTCAGAGGCTGGGGTAAGTCTCTGATGGTAAAGGGGGTTCTTGAGGATGAGGTGACTCGCGGTGACAGCACCTACTTCAACCGTCCCGGGGTCGCGGTCGTCACGTGGGATGCGACGTCTCACGCTGTTTACATCGAATGGCAGGGCTGGGCGGACTCGACCGAGTTCGCAACGCTCCTTGATGCGGGGCTTCGTGCGCTGATCGAGCACCATGGTTCGCGATGGCTGAATGACAGTCGCAAAATGAAAGTAATCAAGCAGTCAGATCAAGACTGGATGGATCAGAAGTTCTTTCCGCGCGCTCAGGCAGCAGGTCTGCGGCGCGTGGCCATCGTCATTCCGAAGAGCGGTCTGGCCATGATGAACGTCGAGGCTGTAGCGGCCAGAATTCCGGACACCCAGCTGACTGTTGAGTACTTCGCTACGGTCGAGGGGGCCAGGGAATGGCTCACGGGGCCCGACACCAGAATTCCGAACGGCTCGGAAATGCATCCGATTTCTTAGCTGCGAAATTAGTGGGCCACCGCTGAGCAGCGCAACGGGGCGGGAGCCGTCCGCCTTTGTCGCAGCCGCGGCCTTCGACCTCCAGTGGCCGCGGCGAACCAATCCGCCGGCTAGACGCCATCGCTCGAACATGTGCGAGATTAGGCGGGCTACTGAGCGACTACTCCACATCCTTAGTCGCTGTTTGACAGACTTTCTCCATCCGGCCAGCGGACCTGAGCTGGCCCCCAGCCATCCGGGCCGCCGACGTCTGATCAGGTGAAATCACTGGAGCTGCTTGCCGCCGCCAAATCCCTACCCCAGACACCTACTCCGGACGCATTGCTCGAGTCGGTCTCTGTGAACTTGTGGTGCGCACAAAGTCCGGCGACAGCCGGTGGAATCGGGATCAGGGATTGGCAAGGAGCTGATAGGGGGTCCGAGTTAACTTCGAGCCCAATGGGGCCGGAAGCGGGCGGAATTACGCTGTTCGCGAGTACTCGGTATGAGGCCCAACGGCTTTCGCTAGCACACGATCGCGCGTGCCGCCGGCGTCGGCCTCTCCGTGAGAAGGTTGCCAGGCTATGCGATCAGGCGAAGATCGCTGCCGCCCGAGATGAACTTTCTGCGCACCATAGGCGCGGGTGTCGACCGGACATTGGTTGACCCGCGCGAAGAGGCGGTTCGCAGCGCCGCCTGAGCACCCTCAAATTGCCCCTTGACATCTATAGGAGGATCGAAATCGGGCCGAGGCAGGAACGTGAGACGCACCGTCACCAGATAGTGACGGCTGTCAGTTCAATCGCGCGGCGTCGCGGGCCACCAGGGCGTCGGCCGCTCGATGTCTTGCGGCCGCGAGTCGGCGCCCCCGAAGGCAATCAGAAGACCGCACAGGGCCAGTAGCAGGATCACCATCAGAACCTCCATGCCTAGAGTGTTCCGTGAACCAATGTCCGAAGCAACGTGGGATTTCCTAATAACATATCGCCATCCCGAACAATTGGCAGAGCGTCGAGCTCAAACACCTGCGGGCCTTGCGAGCGATCGCCGAGAAGGGCACCTTCTGGGCGGCGTCCGAGGACCTGAACAGCTCGCTCTCCACGGTGAGCGATCACGTGACCGCCCTGGAGGCGTTGGTCGGGCAGCGCCTGATCGAGCGCTCGAGGGGTAGGCGGACGGTCGAGCTGACCGAGGCGGGGCGCCTGCTCCTCGGCCACGCGAAGTCCATCGAGTCGAGGCTGCGCGCGGCCGAGTCGGACTTCCGGGCATACGTCGCCGGCCTTTCGGGCAGCCTCCGGATCGGCGTCTATCAGAGCGTGGCCAACAAGGTTTTGCCGGAGGTCATGCGCCGGTACAAAGGGCGATGGCCGAAGGTGGACGTGCAGCTAACTGAGGGCGCCAATGACCTGATGCTCGTGGAGGCCGTCGAGCGGGGGGAGCTGGATCTCACCTTCGCCATCGAGCCCATCCACGACGGCCCGTTCGAGGTGCGGGAACTCATGCAGGATCCCTATGTGGTCGTGACCGCAGCCGGCTCCGACCTGGCGCGGCGCAGGCTCAAGGTCGCCGATCTCGACTCGTTGCCGATGGTCGGCTATCAGCACGGCAAGCACCAGGACCTGGCCGACGAGTTCCTGCGCAGCAGAGGGGTCAGGCCGCGGGTCGTGTTCCGCTCCAGCGACAACGGGACCGTGCAAGCGATGGTCGCCGCGGGATTGGGCTTTGCCCTATCACCGCTGCTGGCGGTCGACGAGAACGACCCCAGGGTGCGGCTCACCGAGGTCGAGGAATCTGTTCCTCCCCGCGTCCTCGTTGTGGTCTGGCACCGCGACCGCTACCGGCCGCCGGCTGCGGCGGCGTTCGTGGAGGCCGCGATCGCCGTGGCCGCTGAGGTGGAGCGCTCCCATAAGGCATTCCTGGCTCGGCGAATCAGCGCAGCTCGTCCGGGTGGATCGCAAACACGAGCTCGAGCCCGTCGACCTCGTCTTCCTGCGTCCCGACCTGCCTGAAGCCGAGCGCGCTGACGACAGCCCGCGCCGCGGCGTTATCCGGCGAGACGCTGGCGTAGACCCCTGTCTCTCATCTCGATGTCGAGCAGCATCTCGTCGTCAGTCTGCTTCTGGCTCGGTGGCGTCCGCGGCCGATGCCGACGGCTGGATGCACACAGGGGACATCGCGCAACCCCTGAGCGTGTGCCGGGCTGGCTGCTGAATGAATACTTGCACCCGACACCAGCCATGACAGGTAGCATGCCGGCTAGCAAACAAGAGCGGAAACGATGACAAGTGTTAACAGTAGTAGCTGCAGCGCCCGCGCAGTCGGCGGGGAAGGAGAGGCAGATGCCGGAGTCGCGCGCAGTTTCACTTGCCCTCGCCCACCTGGAGGCGTGGACCAATCACGACCTCGACACAGTGCGAGGCAACCTGGCGGAGGATGTGCAGTTCTACAGCCCGGCCGCGAATCTGGTCGGCATCGACGAGTACATGGACGCGCCTAAGGGCCTGACTCAATTCGCAAGACACGTCGTGCCCGGCAGCCTGCGCATAATTGCCGCCACGGGCGATGAGCGGAACGCGCTGATCATGTATGAAGTCAGCACCGACGGCGGCCCGCTCGGATCGAAGGTGTTTCCCTCCGCGCAGACCTGGCTGCTGGACGACAGTGGAAAGATCAAGGTCGAGCGGATCGTCTCCTACATGGCTCCGCGCGCCGTCTGAGAGTCTTTGCAAGAAGCGGCTATCCGGATCAGCCACTGCTCCTTGCCCCAATTCGTGAGGTTTGGATGGGAGACGAGCTTGGACCGGGTGCAGGAATTGTTGATGGCGATCATGTAGGGCGCAGATAGCACGTAGGCAAATGGCTTACGACGAAAAGACGGCTAAACGTGTGCGGCGGACCCTCGCCGGACGAGCGAACGTGGTCGAAAAGAGGATGGTCGGAGGGCTTTCCTTCATCGTGAACGGCAGTATGTGCTGCGGCGTCACTGGGAGCGCCCTGATGATTCGTGTCGGACCCGAAGGGCGCGAGCCAGCGTTGCGTCAGCCGCACGTCCGGCCCATGGAACTCGGGGGACGGCCCTTGGCCGGCTTCGTGTGCGTCGAACCTTCAGGCTACAAGACCGATGCGGCGCTCAAGTCATGGGTCCAGCAGGGCATCGATTACATATCGGGCATTCCAAAAGACTCGCGCGGGGCGCCCTCGCCACGTCCGCGAGTGCCTGAGGGCACTGTCGTCGACAGACGCTTTGCAACGCTCGTTAGAGCCTTAACTGGCAAGCGAGGAGTGACGCTCGGATCGGGCAAGCGCGGTTTCGGGTCGGGAGCTCTTCAGGTCAACGGCCGGATCTTCGCCATGGTCGCACGTGGAGAGCTCGTGCTCAAACTCCCAGCTAGGCGCGTTGCTGAACTGCTGGCTGCCAGGCATGGGAGTGCGTTCGATGCTGGCAAGGGACGGCAGATGAAGGAGTGGGTGTCTTTGGCTCCAGACAACCGTCGATGGTGGTCCCTCGCCGAAGAGGCCCGCGCCTTCGTCGCGCAGGACTCATGACGGTTTCGTGAATGGGCCCTCGCGGGCCGCTGGCCCTTTCCGCAATGGTTGGAAATGATTGCTTGAGAAGACGATCATTCCGGTCTTTGACAAGATCATGGGCTGTGAGGAGCAGGACCGGGGCTGTCGAGTTCGCGTCCTCAGCCGCAAGGAGCGGCCTGGCGAAGAAGGCGTGGAATATGTGGGTCGGCGATCTGGGCAAAGGAACAGGTATCGACGAGGTGCTCGCCGGCTTTGATGTGATTGTGTATTGCGCCAGTGCAGTAAGGGCGATATTGAAGCCACACGAAATCTCGTCGACGCAGGCAAGGCACTTAAGAGCCCGCCTCATCTGATCTATATCTCAATCGTCGGGGTGAACGGAGTCTCGGTCGGCTACTTTCGGGACAAGCTCAAAGCAGAGAAGATCATTGTCGATTCCAGCCTGCACTGGACCCTGCAGCGGACAACCCAGTTTTCGATTGTGTCCCTCGGCGGGGCTAAGGGCCTAGCGCGGTTCCCCATACGGCGGCCCGGCTCGGGGCGATCTAACGCGTGCGGTGGTTTCGAATCGAGCTACGGCCGACCTGCGTCCTCCTCCCGCCTGGCTACCGCCTCGCCTTGACCATCGGCGGACCCGACTTCGAACGACCGCTTGATGCCGCCGCAAAAGACTCTTGGGTCGAGCAGCGCGGACCATCACCGGCTGCGCGGCCGAACCCGATCTGCCTTGCAGCATAGAACCCGGCCGCGGGCTCGTTACCGTTCCCGGGCAGCCGCCCGGCCAGTCTCTTCCAGTTCGCCGGTCATAGATTGGAGTTGGATGACGTGCGCCTCGAAGATTTGCCGGGCCACGTCCAGCAGCTTAGTGACTCGACGATCGCGAAGTCGGTAAAAGATGGCGTTGCCCGCCTTGCGCGTGTCGACCAGGTTCTTCATCCGCAGGATGGCCAGCTGTTGGGAGACTGTCGAGCCCTCGGCTGAGAGGGCCAGTTGCATCTCGCTGACGCTCTTCTCCCCTTCGCGGAGAAGCTCGAGAATTCGGATTCGAGCCGGGTGTGCGAGCGCCTTGAAGAGTTCAGCCTTGAAGTTTTGCAAAGAGTGAGGCATATCTTTGAACATTCTAAACTAGTTTAGGTCATTCCAATATCTTAGATTTTGAGTCGCAGGGAAGCAGCTGTTTGTTTAGCAGACTGAGTTCCAGAGGCATCACGGTGTCGTGTTGGCTGGTATGGCTACATTAATGGCCGGCGCGCTAGAATATCAAAAGATTCAAATGTGCGGCGGGACTTGTCTGTGATTCAAGGGGTGCATGCTCAAAGCGTCGTGTTCATCGGCCTCGAGTCGGTCGAGGGCCTACTGCAGGGGGGACTCTGGCCCGGACCCCAAGGTCATGCCTCCACCGCCGAGCTCACGTTCACAGGTACCCGTCCCGATCGGTTGGTGGTGCGGATCGGAGAAATCCGGTCAGCAAAGAAGACCGCATCCTGCAGTTTCCAATTGGAATCCCCGACGGAGCGCTTCAAGCCTAAGGTCAGGGGCACGCTTGAGTTCACCACCGTCCCGACGCGGGGTCGCACCAAGGTCATTCTTCAGGGCAGGGCAGACCGCGATCTGGTCGGTACGCCGGCGAAGACCGAGTCTGTGCGGGGAATCGCCAATGAATATGTCCGCCAAATGCTGGATGAGATCGTCCGGAGGCTGGAGGAAATGGCTGCCGGCGAGCCAGCCAAAGCCAAGGCGCGGTCCTGAGGGCTGGCAGGCGGATAGCTGTTCGTGTTGCCTGGCGTGCGGCGTCCGTCCACCACCGAGGCGGGCTCATTGGCGGCCAGGGGGGATGGCGCCGATACGCACCTCAAGCCCATTCGGTCGAAGCGCGCTGACTGCAGACCTCGGATTGATCATGCCCGCGAGGGACAGCTGATAGCACGTTATTTGTGCATGTTAGGCGTGGGCATCGGGATCGCAAACGTCTTCTGTTTCCGCTGGCGGCTCGCAGACGTGAGGCGCACTGACACTTGGGGCGGAGGAACCGCACTTGATGTGATGTCCACCGATGGCTTCATCGCGTGAACAAATGAGCAATCGGGACGGGCGTTGCACGCATGGGCCGATGACGGCTCGGCTTCTTGGTTGGTCAAGCATCGCAAGTCTCCAATCGTTATCCTCGCCCGCCTTTGCGCAAGAGGGCTAGGTGGCTAAGACACAAACGAGGATCGACACGAAATTCGAAGACGAGCTGATGGCGGTGGCCGAGCAGTTCATCGTCAAGGGCAAGGAGCAGGGCTACCTCACGCCCGACGACATCCTTCAGGGTTTCCCCGAGCTCGATGCCGAACCGGACCAGATCTTCCGCATCTTCGCGGCCTTCAAAGAGATCGGCATCGAGGTCACCGATGGCGAGAAGGATTTCGAAGAGGTCGAGCAGATCGACGACGAGATGCTCCTCGACATCGAGATGATGGATTCGGTCTCTCTGGACGACCCGGTGCGCATGTACCTCAAGGAGATCGGGCGCGTCAGCTTGCTCACGGCGAACGACGAGGTCGAGCTTGCGCAGGCGATCGAGGCCAAGCCGCTTCACGACGCGCTCCAGGCGCTCAACGTCCCCGAAGAGGTCGACGGGCGCCAGCGCTCGGTCGAGGAGATGCTGCCGGAGATCATCGAGTGCCTGGCCACGGTCAAGCGCAAGGGGCATCAGGCGTACATCGCCCAGGAGCTGCTCGGCCTCGCCGACATATCCACGCTGCAGAACCTGCTCGATGCCGTCGCGGCCGAGCGCCGGAAGCAGGCGACCAACGGGGCCGCCAAACCCCGAGTACGGGCAGAGGCGTTGGAGTCGTACCGGATCGCGCGGTACCGGCTGACCGAGAGGTACGAGCGCGCCTACGAGGCGAAGCAGCGCTTGACCGAGGCCAACCTGCGGTTGGTGGTGTCGATCGCCAAGAAGTACATCGGCCGCGGCCTGTCGTTCCTTGACCTCATCCAGGAAGGCAACATGGGCCTGATCCGCGCGGTCGAGAAGTTCGACTACCACAAGGGCTACAAGTTCTCGACCTACGCCACGTGGTGGATCCGGCAGGCCATCACGCGCGCCATCGCCGACCAGGCGCGAACGATCCGCATCCCGGTCCACATGATCGAGATCATCAACAAGCTCGTGCGCGTCTCCCGTCGCCTGCTCCAGGAGCTTGGCCGTGAGCCGAGCGACGAAGAGATCGGCGTGGAGATGGGGATGGCTCCGGAAAAGGTGCGCGAGATCGTTAAGGTCTCCCAGGATCCCTTATCGCTGGAGACGCCGATCGGCGAGGAGGGGGACTCGCACCTGGGCGACCTCGTCGAAGACCGCGAGGCGGTCTCGCCCTCCGACGCCGCCTCGCTGACGATGCTTCACTCCGAAATCCAGGGCGTGCTTGACACCCTCACGCCGCGCGAGCGGCGCGTGTTGCAGCTGAGGTTCGGGCTCACCGATGGCCACCAGCGCACCCTGGAGGAGGTCGGTAAGCGTATCGGGGTCACCCGCGAGCGCATCCGCCAGATCGAGGCCAAGGCGCTTCGCAAGCTCCGTCACCCTTCCCGCTCGAAGAGGCTGCGCGAATACCTGGAGTAGCGCCTTTCACCCACAGCCATACGCCCCTAATCCTCGCGGCCGTTGCACCCAGTGCCCGCGTCCAACAACAGTCCCGACTCGGTAAGCGGTTGACTACTCGCATGGCGGTCATCGGGCCAACATCGTGAGGTGACCGCCTCATCCTCGGTGCCGTCGTGCTGGCGCCAGCGTCGAAGCGACCCTGCTTGACGCGCCTAGGACTGATGCTGCCGCTTGTACCGATCCAGGGCGAGCTGGCTCGCTTGCGACCTATAGAGCGCATGTCCTCTGTCTGCGGTCCGCGCCAACTGCATCCCTAGCGCCGGCAGCAGGTGGCACCGTCATTGTGTTAGCCACCGGTAACGACAGCGTCACCAGCGACGATTCCGCGATCGGTCACCTCCCCTCCCTTCGACAGGCCCCTCTTCATCGGCCACGGGCGGGTCTGCGACTCACGTTGCCGCACCACCGCCCGGCGATTAGCGCCAGGCCTGGATACCGCGGTTCTTGCTCGCGGTTCGGGCATCGCCGCAACGGTGCTAAGTGCGTTGGAGAAGGACGACCAAGCGTAGCTGCTGGCCCCGGATGGACGTCCTCGGGGGCCATCCCGCTACCTTTGCCGTTCGCCTTCTGGCGATCCGCCCTCCGCTGCTGGCGGTTCGACTGCTCCGGTGGGACCGGTCGCATCGCTCACTGGTTCACCCATCTTGACCCTGCCGTTCAGCCGTGCGCCGTCCTCGACGGCGAGCCTGGCCACTACCACATCGCCGTTCAGCACACCGCTCCCAGCGAGCAGGAGCCTCCCTCGGGCGGTGACGTTCCCAACCAGGTTGCCGCGGACGTTGACGTCCGCCGCCTCGACAATGGCTTCTACCCGAGCGGCGTGCTCAATGGTCACGTCGCCGCTTACGTGCAACTCGCCGACGACCGTGCCGCTCACGGTGACCTTCCCTTCGATCGTGAGGCTGCCGATCATGGAGTCGCGGGGGCCCAGGACGACCGAGTTGCCGCTGTCACTGCGCCGGCCACGGCCGCGTTCCTGGCGATCGCTCGACTCCTCTTCTGCCATAACCCAGCTCCTTAGCGTGGACGAACGCGGAAACCTACGAGGACGGCGCGCGGCCTTAGCCCCGAACTCCACAAAGCGGCTAATGGATCGATCGCCGCGTCGATGACATTCATCGCTCTCCTGTAGGGGTTAATGCAATATATTAGGAGCTTCAAAGTTACAAAGGGGCGAAATATTACCCGCTCAGTCCAGACGGAAAGGTGTCTCTTTCATCAAGAAACCGGCTCGTCATCCGCGTACTCCGAGGTCCGTAGAACCACACAAATGAAACGGGCTCAGGTGAAACGCGGTCATCCTGACCTCGACGTCGCAGTGCGTGGGGGAGATTGGACGCGGGCGATGGATCGGGAGGGTGTTCCAGGTGGGGCCAAGATGGAGCAGGCGCTCTACTGGAGACAGATCTATGCCGAGATCCTGGACATGGAGGAGAAGGTTCTTAAGAGAATGCACGAGCTGATGACCACGCAGTCAGTCGAGGCGCGACGCGAGGTCGAGCTGACCGATGTGCCGGTGGTGGTCGCCCAGGCGGAGAGGTTTCGCAAACGCCTCATGGACCTGTGGTACAGCCGGCTATATGAGCTCCAGGGATTCTGGCTCGACCCGGAGGGCCGCAGGGTCTGGCACCAGGGCAGGGAGGTGGCGCTCACAAAGCGAGAGTTCCAGCTCCTGCAGTTACTCCTCGACCATCCCTACTGCTACTTCACCACTTCCCAAATTCTCCGCCAAGCCTGGGCCGACCCAGCCCTCTTTCCTGAGGAGGTACGCAACTATGTTCAGCGGGTCCGGAAGATACTCGCGGATCTCACGATCCCAGTGGACCTCGTCCACAAGCGCGGCTGCGGGTACACCTTGGTGTTTCCAACCCAACTGACTGGTGACTCAGGACCGAGAATTGAACGACCCCTCTTGAAGGGACTCGAGGTCAAGTGATCAGACCGCTTGGGGTCCACCGCCCTGCGCAAGCGATACATGCCCGCCCGAGCCGAGTTCAACGTTCATGCACTTTAGCGAATATCGGGCACTCACCGTCGATCCGCGCCCATCAGGCCGGCGCCCATATTCACCTCCGCGAAGCCACACGAATGGCCTATGCCCGGTGGGTGTTAGCGATCCGTAGGCTCGCCTTTGTCGCGATCATCGGCTACGCCATCGCGTGGAACTCGAGCGCATCTGCTTGCTGTGGCTCGATCCGATCTAACCTGCGAGCCAGTGCCAGCCCCCTCCCGAGGGCTGGCTAAAGGAGGGTCTCCATGCCGTCTACGCCAGCGTTCCACTCCATCAATGAGGCCAAAAAGCCGGCCGCCGACCGCGTTTATCACAACAACAGCGTATGTTCTCCGGGCCGTGACATCCCACATAACGAGCGTCGTTTGGGCGTGAACGGCTATCGGCTATGTGGAGACTGCGTCCGATTGAACAGGCTTAGCCGCTAACTCCGTTGGGAGAAATGATCGTCGCCTATTCCGAACGCGAGCCGCTTGACTTGATGGAAGAGCTCCGTGATTTGGGCATTCGAGCCGGGCAGGAGGAGAGGCGCGTGGGGCCTTCGACGCGAAGAACACCGGGCACCCAGGGCATCGTGTGAATCGATGGGATCAGTTTGTTGGCGGAACTAGATGACACCAGCGTTCTATCTCCACCCGAGTCTGCGTCGCCCCCGCAGCTCTCAAAATCGCAGTCTCACGCGGGGCGATTCAGCCGATAGAAGAGCCCCGTGTGGGATTTCGAGTTCGCCGTGGCTGCATATCCAGTCGGAGGCATTTCAAGACATCCCCTTCCACCTCCGCCCGGTCCGAGACGGCGCAAGTAACTGATAAGCGTGGGGGCTCCGCGGGACTGCAAGGTCAGCCGGCTTTGCCCCATAGAGCGTTGTAGTGATCGAAGACGGATTGAAGATCGAAACGTGGTTCGTCAATCCGTACGACACTCTCGAGTAGTTTTCGATCCGCTTGCAAGGCCTTGCGCCGTTCCGGACTCAGCCCGAACGACGCCGGTTGCTCCTCTAGCGGCAGCGCGGACAGCTCAGCGAGCTTTGCATCAACGAGCGTGCGGAACTCATTGGAGTCCATGTCGACGCCCAACCTCGCCAGCAACCCGAGGTCGAAGAAATCGCGTATCTGAGGCTCCTCGCGCGTAAATGCAGCCCGCACCTTCTCGGCACGGACTTCGGCGAACTCGAGAGCCCAGCGGTGTGCTTCGGAGTATCCGGGCAACAGACTAGAACCCATAGGGTCTTGTCAAGTCCTGGGGCCTCCGAGGGTGGGGTCGAACTCGAGACCTGAGCGCCAGACGCCCCAGACGATGGCCAGCGCTTTGGACATGCAATGACCGATGGCGTTCATGGCGCTCTTGCCCTGAGCTCGCTTGCGCAGGTAGTGAGCGCGGATGACCGGATTGTGCTGAGTTCCGACTACGGCCATTTTGTAGGCGGCCGAGCGGAGATAGGCGTTGCCGGTCTTGGCCATACGCCAGCTGGTATCGGGATTCTGGCCCTTGGTGCCCGAGCTCAGCTCCTTGGGATGGACACCGGCGTAAGAAGCCAGCTGGTCGAAATCATCGAAGCGCCAGATGTCGCCGATCTCGGCGATGAAGCTGGCGGCCAGCGCCGGCCCTACCCCGGGAATCGTCTGCAGCCGCCTGGCCAGCTCCGAGTCGAGGACCTCGGCTACCCGCTGCTCGGCAATCTCGATCTGCTTGTCGAGGAGGTCGAACTGCTGAATCAGCATCCCGACCTCAAAGCTCATCTGGGCGTCCAGCTCGGGTGGGGCGATGGTCTGCTTGGCCAGCTCGTGGAGTCGGTGGGCCTTGTTCTCGCCCAACCGACGCCGGCCGCCAGGCCTGGTCGTCTCGGCCAGCGTCGAGACTCGCTTGCGGGCAGCTGCTCGAGCTGTCGGCGCCTCACGGAGGACGGCCAACGCGGTCTCGCAGAGAGGGTCTTCGAAGCACTCCCTCAATTCGGGGAAGCCAATCTCGACCAGCCGCAATAGCTTCTGGCGGACCTGTGCCTGCTCTTTGACCAGGCCGGCCCAAAAACGGGCTGCTTCCTTGGCCTCGGCTCCCAGCAGCGGGTCCTTGACCCGTGGTTCCTCGCTCATACCCAATGCCGCCAGTGTGCGGGCGTCGGCGGGGTCCGACTTGCTCCGCTGCAACCGGCTCTTGGCAAAGTATTTAGCCTGCAGCGGATTGACAACCGCCACCTGGAAGCCACGCCGGTGAAGATGACTGGCCAGCGGCCAGTAATAGTGACCGCTCGACTCCAGCACCACCCGCTCGACCGGGCCTTGGCGCTCCAGCCAACGGTCAAGTTCGTCGAACCCAGAGCGGTCGGCGGAGACCCGCAAAACACCTCGCTCGGCTTCACGCTCCCCAGATCTACAGACCGCCGCCGCGTGCTTATACGCACCCACATCAATGCCGACCACAGCGCTCATGGCGCCCTCCTTATCTTTGGTCGACCCCAGGGTTCTCGCTTACCTCTGACCAGCGTCCGCTGATGCACCATCTCCGGTCTCTGCCGTTGGAACCCAATCGCCGCATCAATCAAAGGGCGAGGGCCGGTGTCTAGTCCAAACGGTCTCAAGCCGGATAGCGGACCGCCGGTCTCCCCGCAGAGGTCAGGTCCATCCTGACCCCTACAAGGCTTTATATCAGCGGGCAGGAGTTGTAGAAGAGGCGCTTTGCGCGGTTGCGGGTGGACCGGCCTGATAGCTGCTTCGACGGCGATGACCGCCGAGCTTCCGGAATGAAAGATGACGGATAGCGGACCTCCCAGATCGCGTGCGCGCCCTTTTCGGAGCTTGTGCCATCGAGGTTGACGAGCTCTATTCCGACCTCAGGCCCGATTGCGTCCAGCGAATGGACGACCTCGTTGATGAGGCGTGCGTTGGTCGACTGATAGCGGGTCGGAGTTCCCGGAACCGTCACGTCGATGTCTTCGCTCATCCGGTGGTAGCCAAGGTCGACTTTGGTGAGACAAGTACCGCCCTTCAGAAGAAGGTCACGCTCGTGGACCTGGGCAAGCCCTCAAATGAGACGCGTTAGGAAGAAGTCGTTCTCCACCGTCCAGGGCTGCACTCTCTCGGCAAACGAAGTCTCTCGACACCAGTCGCCGAGCTGCTGCTGTTCAGGTACGGGTGGGAGAGCCATCGCTCGTGTTAGTCAGGTCATTTTCTGAGATATGCCACCGCGAGTTGACTGGACCTCTGCGTGGCCCAGGAACCATTGCGGGGAGGTTCTTGGTATTTCGTACCTGGTCCTCGATTCGAGCCAGTTGCTGCGCAGGAGCGTCGTGCCGTTCCATCAGGACTCCGAGTCGTTGAAGACTGGACATCCCGGACAGCCTCAAAGCGTATGTGACAAGTTGATCGAGGTTGACCTGGCTTAGTGCGTGGTCGACCGCCCGCACCCCTTGGGCTACGCCCCCGAAGGCGTACGGATAGTTCAGCGCATCGACGAGCGTCCTTTCGGGGTCTGACATCCACACCGGCACCTGCTCGACGATCACCGACGCGAGCCCGACCTCAAGTTCTGCGGCCGGCACACTATGAAAACGGACTCTCGCGTTCGCGATGATTTGCAGCGTCCGTCGCTCGGCGCGAAACACGTCGACCACAGATGCGTGCATCTGGTCGGTCAAGCGGTGGACCGTAAGCGCGGCTAGACCGCCGATGTAGTACTGCTTTCCGCTCAGTGCCTGCGCCACGATCGTGTATGCCGAGACCGACCATGGCCGTCCAACGGCCCGAAGGGGTCGGATGACGTAGACGCCTCTGCCGACTCGATCGAGCACTCCTTTGCGCGCCATACTTGCGACCACCTTCGCGGCCGCGCCACCGATCAAGTCCTTAGCCTCGCCGGTAGTGATTCGGGTTTGTTGTCGTCGATCGAGTTCAGAAAGTAGAGCCAACTCACTCGGCGACAGCCGGGGCCGGTTGTAAACCACGCGTCCATAATACCGGATGCGGGTATTTCGGCCACGTACCTTACATAAATTCAATACCCTGGGTCAACGGCGTTGGCCGTACTGCTCGGCGGCTGCAGGCAGAAGAGTTCGAAAAGTAGTGTGCCCTGCAAAGGGCCGATCGATCGGCGGGTGTGAGTCCCGCCCGGGCAAGCCGCCAGAGGAGCCCGGAAGTCAACCTCCAACGTCAGGTGAGAGCCGAGCGTTGAAGCGAGGAGAAGCGAAGCTGCAGGCCGCAACGAACGTGAACTCTGCCGCGTCGAAAGAACACCCCGTGAGGGACCGAGCGGGTCGAGCCCTGTGCTTTTGGGCGAAGACAGCAGTCCGGGCCATGGAATCTGGAGCAGCCCGGAACCGCTCCGGCGTAAAGGAGACGGCATGCAGCGAAGGTCGATCGGTCAACAGGGGAGGCCCTACCGCACCCGACCGCGAAGTCGATAGCGGCGGAAGCATGTTCCGGTATAAGCCCAAAGCGAAAGCCGGGACGGTGCGGAGGGAGTCGGAGCGCGGCATAGTACCGATGATCGCCGAGACAACACAACTCGGCGTAGGGAAGGCTGCGCACTTCGGTGATGCGCGCGTTGCAAGGGACGGGTAAGGGCATGGCGACGGCCAATCACCCCATCGACAAAGTCCGTGCACTTCAGCGCGCGCTCTACGTGGCGGCGAAGCAGCAACGCCAGAGGAGGTTCCATGCTCTCTACGACCGGATAGCTCGGCCCGACGTGTTGAGGCGCGCCTGGGAACGGGTGCGTCACAACAAGGGCGCTGCCGGCATCGACGGCGAAACCCTGCAGGCCATCGAAGCCTACGGGGTGGAGAAGATGCTGACGGAGCTGCGTGCACTTCTGGAGGTCGGGAAGTATCGGCCCCAGGCGGTGCGCAGGGTCTACATACCGAAGCCGGGAAGGCCGAAGGAGCGTCGCCCGCTGGGTATACCGCGGGTGCGCGACCGGGTGGTGCAGACCGCGGCCAGGCTGGTGCTCGAACCGATCTTCGAAGCCAGTTTCCTGCCGTGCTCGTTTGGATTCCGACCGAAGCGGAAGGCCCACGATGCGTTAGAGGTCATTCGCAAGGAAGTGAACGCCGGAGCACGGTGGGTGGTGGACGCCGATTTCGCCGACTTCTTCGGAAGCCTGGACCCCAACTTCTTGTTGAAATTGGTGGCCCGGCGGGTGAGTGATCGCAGGGTGCTGCGGCTGATTCGGATGTGGTTAAGCGCCGGTGTGATGGAAGACGGAGTGTCCGTCGGAAGCATGACCGGGGTTCCCCAGGGCGGAACGATATCGCCGCTCCTGAGCAACATCTATGGCCACGCCCTCGATGCTCTCTGGGCGAAAGAAGCAAGCCACCTCGGCAAGATCATCCGCTACGCGGATGATCTCGTGATCCTGTGCCGGACCGAGTCCGACGCAAAGCAAGCCTATGCATGGCTCCAGAGGACAGCCCAAGCCCTTCACCTCAAGGTGCACCCTGACAAGAGTCGGGTTATGTACGTCGGTGACGGGGCGGACGGATTCGACTTCCTGGGGTTTCACCACCGGATGGTGATGTCGCTGAAGTTCGGCAAGCGTTATTGCCAGCCGAGTCCATCGCGTAAAGCGATGGCGAGCGTGCGGGCCAAGGTCAAGGCGATTACGGCTCCATGTCATCTACTGAAGCGGCCCATGCACGAAGTCGTGGAAGAGCTCAACCCGGTGCTACGAGGCTGGGGCAACTATTTCCGTTGGGGCAACTCGACGCGAAAGTTCACCCAGATCGACAGCTACGTCCATGAGCGTTTGGCGCTGTTCGACAGCAAGAAGCGCAAGAAGCGTGGGCGGCGCTGGGCAGAGGCGCACAACTACGCCTGGTATCGCGGGCTGGGAGTGCATCTGCTCGCTGGGTCAATTCGCTGGCGGTCAGCTGCGACAGCGGCAACGTGAACATCGTCGGAGAGCCGTGTGAGGGAAAACCTCATGCACGGTTCGATGAGGGGCGGCTGGCAAGGCCCGCTGGCTGAACCAGTCGCCTACTCTCCAATCCGGAGTCCGCCCCCGCGGCTCGCAAAATCGCCTGTCTTAGGTCGATCTGGGGAGCCTGATCCCCCCTGGCCAGTGTGGGGAGGAGGAGGCTGATTGGTTCGAACATCGTGACTGGGTCGCCGATCTCGCCGGCTTGAGTTCTGCCTTCCTACCACCGCGGTAACGCTGCAACGCATTTGCTTGGACGGCGGGCTTCGTGGTTGGGTTTCCCAAGGTCAATACTGCTTCGGTCTTGTCACCGCCACCGCGCGCGACTTCGAGGGCGTCGCGGACCTCCACTGGCGGCGGCGAGCCTTGGAAATTCCAATGGGTTGATCGTCACGCCCGCCGCCTCCCGCTTCGGGCGCGCTCCAACCGACGCGGCGCTAAGCTCGCGATTCCGAGACTCCATCATGTCGGATGCAAATCGTTCGCATCCAGCAGCTACACGGTGTCGGAGGGCAAAGTCCGACGAGGCCGTGCAGATTGACTTTTAGCCCCCCCACAACCCAAGTCGGAAGTGCGAAAAGGCACAGCACTTGATCGAACGGTGCTTTCAGCAGGGCCTCAGCTCTGGCCGGGTCGATCAGGCTTTGACCAGGTTGAGCATGTTCTCGTGGAACATCGACTTAAGTCTCGCTGCCTGCTGGTCGTAGGCCTCGGCATCGGCCCAGCTGGCACGGGGATCGAGCACCGCCGATGGAACCCCCGGGACAGTCACGGGAACGCGCACGCCGAATACCGGATCCATGCGAGTCTGGACATTCCGTAGCTTGTTTTCGACTACGGCCCGAACGATCGTCCGGGTGTGTTCGATCGATATCCGATGGCCGACGCCGTACGGGCCGCCGACCCAGCCCGTGTTCAGCATCCAAACTTGAGCGTCATGCCGGTTGACGCGTTCGATCAACATGCCGGCGTAGGTCTCCGGCGATAGCACCAAGAAAGGCGCAGCAAAACAGGCGCTGAATGTCGGCTCCGGCTCTGTCACCCCGCGTTCAGTGCCAGCCACTTTGGCGGTGTAGCCCGACAGGAAGAAGAATCGAATTTGCTCGTTGTCGAGTCGCGCTACTGGTGGCAAGACGCCGAACGCGTCGGCCGACACGAATATGACGTTGCTCGGATGGCCGCCACGACCTGAGAGATCCGCGGCGAGGATGAACTCGACCGGATATGCGGAGCGGGTGTTCTCAGTAAGGCTATCGTCGTCGTAATCAGGAACGCGGGTGGTCGGGTCGAAGACTACGTTCTCGAGCACGGTGCCGAAGGCGCTGGTTGCGGCATAGATCTCAGGCTCGGCGCCCTTTGAAATACGGATGGTCTTGGCGTAGCAACCGCCTTCGAAGTTGAAGATCCCCTGATCTGACCAACCGTGCTCATCGTCCCCGATCAGGCGGCGCGTAGGCTCAGACGACAGGGTGGTCTTGCCGGTACCAGAGAGTCCGAAGAACAGCGCCACCTTGCGATCTTCGCCGATGTTGGCTGAGCAATGCATCGGCATGACCGATCGCTGCGGCAACAAATAGTTCAGCACAGTGAAGATCGACTTCTTTATCTCGCCTGCATAGCTTGTCCCAACGCCGATGAGGACAATCCCGCGGGCGAAGTTCACCACCACGAAGGTCTCCGAGCGGGTGCCGTCCGTAGCAGGATCCGCTTTGATGTCGGGTAGTGAGATCACCGTGAACTCGGGGTCGAACTCTCTGAGCTCGTGCTGGGCCGGGCGGATGAACAGGTTACGAACGAAAAGGCTGTGCCAGGCGAGCTGGGTGATCACCCGGACTTTCAGGGGTGGCGGGGATCGGCGCAGGCGTACACATCCTGCTCATACACCTCATGGCTGGCGAGGTAGTCGACCATCTTCGCGAACAGGCGATTGAAGCCAGCCTCGCTGATGGCGCGGTTGCCAGACCACCAGATCTCGGCTAGCCGAGGTGCTTCGACCAGGAACTTGTCGCGGGGTGAGCGGCCGGTGTGCTGGCCGGTGAGGGCGGAGAGTGCTCCGGTGGCCATGATCGCTGCCTCGCCCCTTCGAACGGCCTCCTCATAGAGCTCAGCTGGCGTCAGGTTGGCTCGGATCTGCGACTTGTTAGCCAAGTCCCGCGACTGGAGATTGGTCGTCTTTTGAGGCGTTGAATGACTTCTTCGCATCTGCGAATATTGCGAAATTGTACAGTGAGCCAATGGGCAGCAGTCCACAGCACCGTCGGATGGCGACTAGGTCAACGGCCCCGACGGGAACCCGTAATCCTTCATGAGCGGCATGCTCGCTACGTCACTGGGCGGACACGCCCTCTTCCTTGCAGGCGAGTGGGTGGCTGCTAGTGTCGGCTTGGGTGTGGTGATGGCGGTCGCGATGGGCGGGGTTATCGGGCTCGGCGCATTCGTGGTGGCTCACATGCCATCGGTGGACGTGAGCGAGGATTCGTCAGAACACGTCGAGGTTGCTGACCAAGACGCTGGCAAACAAAGCACTTCACCAGACGACCTGCACTAGTTCGGTGCACGACATTGATCAGCTACGATTCAGCGATGGTCACCAGACTGGTGTCTCGACTGGGAACCAATCCCCGCTCAGCGACGCCGAACTGGCTCTAACCGACTTCGCCGCATCGGCTCCAGGCCTCGTTGGCCTGCAGTCGCGCTGGGTCGTCGATCAGTTGCAGATGTCACCGCCAAATGGGTGGCTGACCACTATCGATTACAGGCCAATCAGGACCCTGCACATTGCGACGCCCACGCTGACCTTCGCAGCCGCCACGACTTCACGCTACGCCGCCTGCGAATGCTGGAGCGATGCCGAGTTAGAACGAACGTCTGCTACAGCGTGGGCGTCGGTCTGCTCGCAGTCGCGCTGCCGCTCGTAACCACGCACATCGACTACTCCGAGACGCTGCTAACCGGGCGCACCGACGTGCCGCCGACGGCTAACGGCAGCGATAATGCCGCGGGAGCGGCTCGGTGACGACGTCGGCATGGGTCCTGATTGTTGGCGCGGCAGTCGCCACCGCTGGCATCGCGGTCTCGGTCGTGCCGCGAGGTCTGCGCGCAGGCCTCGCTCTGCAGGCGTTCGGAGTGGCGCTGACCGGAGTCGCTGGGGCGATGGTCGTTATCGGCGCTGCTGGAGTGGGCAGTCAGTTCAGTAATGGCCTCGGCCCGACAGTGGGGGTGGATCCGCTCAGCGGCTTCTTCCTCGCTGCGATCGCTCTAGTCTCGACTCCGGCGCTGGTCTATGCGCGCGGATACCTCTTAGGGTCCCACCACGCGCCCGCGATTGCCGCCGCGAGCGGCGTGTTCGTGCTGGCGCTGGTCGGCGTAGTCGTCGCACGCGATGCAGTCACGTTCCTGGTGATGTGGGAACTGATGAGCGTCGCGCCCGCCGTCGCGATCCTTCTCGCCAGCCGAAGCGCCGACACGTGCCGAGCCGTGCTGGTCTATCTCGGGTCGACCCATCTGGCCGGCGTAGGAGTGTGGCTTGCGATGCTCACGCTTGCTCACCTGGGCGCTTTCACTGACCTGCACGCGCTCGCGGCGCAGCCGACGTTGGTGCGCTCGCTGCTTGCGGGCGCGGCGCTGGTGGGGTTCGGCACCAAGGCTGGCCTGATGCCGTTGCATTCATGGCTTCCCCGCGCGCACCCTGCAGCACCCAGTCATGTGTCGGCGGTGATGTCGGGCATGATGATCAAGGTCGCGCTGTACGGACTCGTGCGGATGCTGTTCGAGTGGCTTGCTCCGCTGCCCGGGTGGGTCGCGCCCGTGCTGCTGGGTGCCGCCGCGCTGTCGTGCGTCGCGGGCGTGCTGTACGCGCTGATGCAACACGAGCTCAAGCGTCTGCTGGCGTTTCACTCGGTCGAGAACGTCGGCATCATCGCGCTCGGCCTCGCTGCGGCCCTCCTAGCAGCAGACGCCGGCCAGCTCCAGCTTGCCGCCCTGGCCTTCGCGGCCGCGATGCTGCACACGCTTAACCACGCGCTCTTCAAGTCGCTGTTGTTCTTGTGCGCAGGCTCGTTTCAACGGCAGGTCGGCACGCTCGATCTGGACCGTTTGGGCGGCCTGCTGCGTACGATGCCATTGACTGGCACGGCCTTCTTAGCCGGGTCGATGGCGATCGCGGGGGTGCCGCCGTTCAATGGTTTCGCATCCGAGTGGCTGACGCTGCAGGCCCTTGTGCAGCTTGCCCTGCATGGCGGTCCGGCCGGGACGGCCTTGGGCGCGCTTGCCGCTGCTGCCCTTGCTGCCACCGCCGCGCTCGCCGTGTTCTGTTTCGTAAAGGTCGTCGGCCTCGTCTTGTTGGGCGCGCACCGCCAGAAGGCTGTCGCAAACTCACACGAGGTTTCCGTGTCGATGACCGGACCCGTCATCTTTCTGGCCGGATTGTGTCTGGCTATCGGGGTGGTGCCGGGCGTCGTCCTGGGTCCAATCGGCCATCTGTCTCCGTATGGCCCTCTCCCGGCGAGCGCCCTCGGGATCACGCTGGTTGTGCCCGGAAGTGGCGCGTTTGCACCGCTTGCCGTGGCCGCCTTCATCGCGGGCTGCACCGTCGCGCTTCGGCTGGCGCGGCGCCAGGCCGGCAGCGCTGCCCCCAGCCCGATGTGGATCTGCGGCCAGGTGCCCGACAGCCGGCTCGCTTGGTCCTCGGCGGGATTCACGAAATCCTTGCGGCTGGTGCTCGCGATCGTGCTGCGCCCGCGGCGCACCGTCAGCATCGAGCTTGACGGTGTAGTCGTACACAGCGTCGTGCACGAGTCGGAAGTTCCCCACCTGTTCGACGAGTTGTTGTTTCGCCCGGTTGTGCGCGGTGTTCTTGCCGCAAGCCGCCTGCTGCGCCGCACGCAATCGGGCAGCCTGCGCGCATATCTCACGTACCTGCTGGTCACGCTCGCGGTGGTTCTCGCCGTCGCCCGGATTGGGGTCAGCTGATGGGCGGCAACGCGCTGGCAATCGCGGTTCAGCTGGCGGGGCTGGTGATGGCACCGCTGCTTCCGGGTACGATCCAGACGATCAAGGCTCGCCTTCAAGGGCGCCGGGGTGCTTCGCCGCTACAGCCATACCGCGACTTGCGCCGATTGTGGCGGAAGCAGTCGGTAACACCGTATGACACCACGTTCGTCTACCGGATGGCACCCTCGCTGAGTGCCGCAGCACTCGCGTGCGCCGTGCTGGTCGTCCCCGTCGGCGCGAGCACGATCGGCTGGTTTGGATCCGATATGCTGGTGGTGATAGGGCTGCTCGCGCTCGCGCGCTTTTCGACCGCTGCCGCCGCCTGGGATCCTGGCGGCGGGTTCTCCCTGATGGGCGCCGGCCGGGACCTGATGTTCTCAGTCTTTGCCGAACCGCTGCTGTTGCTTGCACTGGTGCTGGTCGCAGCGGGCCCGCACTCCACCGACCTGGTACGGATGGTTGCCGCAGCCGGCGATGCTCACGTCGCCAGCACGCCTGCGCACTGGTGCGCAGCGTTGGCGTTCGGCCTGGTCGTGCTCGTGGAGACCGGTCGCCAGCCGATCGACAACCCCGATACGCACCTGGAGCTGACGATGGTGCACGAGGGTCCGCTGCTCGAATATGCCGGCCGCGACCTTGCGATGCTGCAGTGGACGGCCGCCGCTCGCCACTGGCTGGTGCTCGTGCTCGCCGCCGGCCTGTTCGTCCCGCTGCCTCAGACGGCTCCCTGGAACATGCTCGCGTTGGCGGCGGTGGTTACAGCCTTATGCGCGCTGGTCGCCGTGGTGGAAAGTTCGCTGGCAAAGATGCGAATCCTGCGCGTGCCGGCGCTGCTCGGCGCGGGCGTTGCCACCTGCATGATCGGGCTGGCGTCGTGGATCGCCCAAGGAGCCACGTGACCTCGCTCATCGCAACCGCTTGCGTGGCGCTGGGCCTGGGAGTGGTCGTCGTCCGCCGCCGCTCAGTCGCGCTGACGCTCGTGACCGCCCAGTCGCTGCTGCTTGCAAGCGTCGCGCTATGGCGTACGAGCGGCCATCTCGAGCTGTTGCCTGCCGCAGGTGGGCTGCTCCTGCGCGCGGTCGCGATCGCAACGATCCTCGGTATCGGCATCGCGCGCACACGCGAAAGCCAACCGGTGCGGGCGGGCATCGAACCGATGGCGCGCGCTGTCATCGCGCTGGCGGCGGTGCTCGCGATCCCCGCGCTGGTGCCGTCCCTCGGCTTTGGCGACCAGAACGCCCAACGCGCGGCCATCGCGCTTGCGGCGCTGGGGATCGTAATCGCACTCACGCGTCGGGCCACGATCTTGCAGATCCTCGGGATCATCGTCGCCGAGAATGGGGCTACGCTCGCCGCGCTCTCAGCCTCCAATGCCGTGCCCGACGTTATCGGATTGGGCGTGATCTTCGACCTGCTGCTCATCGCCGTTGTGGCGAGCGCCTTCCATACACGCATCTTCGGCCAATTCGGTTCAGGCGACACTGCGCATCTGCGAGAGCTGCATGACTGACGAGCTCACGATCTCGCTCACCGCGGCGGCCGTTGTCGCGCCGGTTTTGGTCGCGCTGGTGCTGCAGGTTGCCCGCAACGAGCGCACTGCCCACCGGCTCAATCGGGTCGGCGCCGCAATCACTGCGATCGTGGGGCTGGGCGCGGCTGCGGCGATGCTGACCCGCGAGTCGCACGCAACCAGCTGGGTGATCGCAGACACGGCTTCTGGCATCTACGTGGGCGTCGTGACTGTGATCGCGCTGATGAGTGCGCTCCTTTCACCCGCCTACTTGAGCGGTGCCCAGGGCGAGTTCTTCGCGGCCAGGCGCAGCGTGCGCTCCTACTACCTGATGCTGTATGGCTTCTGGGCGGCGCTGGTCGCGATCCCTCTTGTCGCGAACCTCGGTGTCGGCTTGCTTGTGGTGGAGGCAACGACGGCCGCATCCTCGGTGCTGGTCGCCTTTTCGGGCAAACCACGCGCCCTTGAAGCCGGCTGGAAATACCTCATTCTCACGACGCTGGGTATGAGCCTTGCATTTCTGGGCATCGTGATCATGTTCGTTGCATCAGCGGCGCCCGGTGGTGGGATTGGTCAACTCGACTGGTCAGCGCTGCCATTGACCCTTGCCCACATGCCACACGACGCTGCCGTTGCCGCGTACGCGCTGGTGATGCTCGGCCTTGCTACCAAGATCGGCTGGGCACCGGTGCACAACTGGCTCCCCGACGCGCACAGCGAAGCACCCGCACCGGTCAGCGCGATGCTCTCATCCGCGCTGCTGCCAACAGTGATGCTGCTCGCCTGGCGCCTGCGCGACGCAGCCAGCGGGGCGATTGGTAACACCGCAGCAACCATGCCGCTGGCTGCATTTGGCATCTTCTCGGTGGCAGTCGCAGTGCCGTTCCTGTGGCAGCCGATGGCCTGGAAGCGCCTCCTTGCCTATCACAGCCTGGAACACATGGGCATCATCACGGTCGGGATCGCAATCGGCGGCCCGCTAGCACTGGCCGGCGTCGTGTTGCATTTTGCCGGCCACGCCCTGGCAAAGGCACTCGGTTTCTACGCCGCCATACCCTTGTATCAGATCCAACCCGACGCCGCTCGACACAGCGCTCGCGATGTAGCAGCAGCTTCGCCCGCCACCTTCGCCGCTATGGCGGTCTGTGCCTTCACCCTCGCGGGATTACCGCCGTCACCTCTATTTTTCAGCGAACTGTTCATCATCCTCGGTGGAATCCAATCCGGCCAGGTCTTGCTCGCAAGCACGCTTGCGGTGCTGATTGCGCTTGCCTTCATCGGGCTGCTTCATGCATTGCTCGAAGCACTCCAGGGCACTCCAGGCCAAGACAGCCAGCCAACACCCACGATCAGACGTGATCGGACCGCGCCCATCCTCACACCAACCTTGCTGACAGCTGCCGCGCTGGCGGCGTTGACGGCCTGCGCGTGGCTGCTACCAGCTTCAGGGATCGTGCGCCTTCTCGCCCAGGGAATCGCGTGACGGGAGGCAACTGGCCAGCCGGTTCGCAGCTGGAGGCGAGGACCAACGAGGCCGAGATCCATGGCGTGCCGCCGGACCTTTGGCACGAGACGGTTTCACTGCTACTGCGAAGCAGCTACACGTTCTGCGGGCTGCATGTAACTAGTTCTACGGGAGCCGTCCAGCTGCGCTCAGCATTCATGCGAGACGGCAGCTTCCAGATGATTACCTGCCAGCCTGACCCCCTACACGCTCCGACCATCGTCGACCTGGTGCCGGCCGCTGACTGGGATGAGCGGGAGGCGGCCGACCTCAGCCGCCTCGTCTTCAGCGGCCGCCGAACCCGGCCCCTGATCACGCACTCCGAGCAGCTGGAGCAGTGGACGACCAGCGTGCGCGGGCGCGACACGCATCAGGTTGCTGTCGGCCCGATCCACGCCGGCATCATCGAGTCCGGCCACTTTCGCTTCCACGTGGTTGGCGAACGCATCCTGCGCCTGGACCTGCGTCTGTTCTACAAGCAACGTGGACTTGAACGCGCAGCCGTAGGCCAGCCGCTTGACCAGGCGCTTGCCGTCGCCCAGCGGGCTTGCGCCGCCTGCGCAGTCACCAACAGCGTCGCTTATGCCCAAGCCTGCGAGCAGGCACTGGGACTGATCCCGAGCCCCGAACTCGCACGCGCCCGCACTGTGCTACTGGAGCTCGAGCGGCTCTACAACCACCTCAACGATATCGGGGCCGCCTGTGCCGGCGTCGGCTTCGCCCCGGGAAGCATGATCTTCGCCGCGCTCAAAGAGCGCGCACAGCGCGTCAACCACATGCTCACCGGCCACCGTTTCCTGTTCGACACGGTCCGACTCACGCGCAACGACCTCGAGATCAGTGAGCATTCCGCACTCGCCGCTCGCGGCGAGCTGCGCGACATCCGCGGTGCCGCCGAACGCGCATGGCGGGAAGTTCTATTTCACGGCTCCGTGCAGAACCGCTTCAACGGCGTTGGCGCCCTGAGCGCAGCGGATGCCACCGCGCTGGGAACAGTAGGGCCAGTCGCGCGCGCAAGCGGCGTTGCGCACGACACCCGCAGCGCCAGCCCACGGCTTGCTTACCCCAGTTTCCCGATTGCAGTGCCGGTCGACCCCAGCGGCGATGTCCGTGCCCGCGTGGAGATGCGGGCACTCGAGTTGCCGGCCACGTTCGATCTGCTCGACACTCTGCTCTCAGGGGGCCTTGGACCCGCTGGCTGCGAACCCGGGCAAGAGCCGGTCGCGACTGGCATGGCAGCCGTCGAGAGCCCTCGCGGACGCACGTTCTGTACGGTCGAGCGCGACGGCACGACAGTCACGCGTATGCGACTGCGCACCTCCTCGTATGCAAACTGGCCCGCGGTTGCAGTGGCTGCCGCCAACAACCTGTTGCCCGAGTTTCCGCTAATCAACAAGAGCTTTGAGCTTTGCTACGCATGCTGCGACCGTTGAACAAGAGTTGGCGACAATGAGCTACCGGCAAGGAGGGCGCCATCTACCTGCTGCTACGTGATCTGTACCGTATCCGCCGCCAGCTGGGCTTACAACGCCCAAAGCAACCGTCATCGCTTGCGCTGCGCCACGTGGACGCCGGTTCGTGCAATGGCTGCGAGCATGAGCTCGCAGCGACGGCTGGCCCGCACTACGACCTCGCCCGCTTCGGGCTGGTCGTCGCTGCCTCGCCGCGCCATGCAGACGTGCTGCTCGTCACTGGGCCGGTGACGGTACACATGCGCACTGCATTGCTCGCGGCCTACGAGGCTATGCCCGAGCCACGCATCGTCGCGGCGCTCGGTAACTGCGCCCTTGGCCGAGGGGTTCTCGCCTCTGCGGATGCGCTGGCGGGACCACTCGAGGACTTGCTCCCGGTCACGGTTCGGATCGCCGGGTGCCCGCCCACGCCGCAGCAGATCATCGACGGGCTGGAGCCGCTGCTGCACGCATCAGCAACGCATTGACCCTGGGGGTCAGGTTTTGGGGCGCCGGCTAACCGAGACCCGCAGTACCTCGGCGACCCGCGGTCGGGCAGGCTCCAGTAGATGAGCTAGGGCCGCCTCCGAGGGGTCGGCAACCCTCTCGCGTCACGTCGTAGAAGGTGATCACAAAGTCGAACTCCCCGCCTGCCTCCTTCAAGCCCTTCGAGCGTAGGCCGTTGGCGAGGAGACCGAGCTCATCAGCTCAGTCAGTTTCCGCTGTCCCCGCCGCGTAGCCTCCTGAAGAGAGCAAGAATCGGATCGAAGTAGAGGTCGGCCACGCGTTCCTTCAAGGGGATGATGGCATCGTCAGTGATGTGGATGTTCTCTGGGCAGACTTCCTGGCAGCACTTGGTCACGTTGCACATACCGAGGCCTCCACCAGTTTTGAGCAGTGGCCGGCGGTCCAGCGAGTCCTTGGGGTGCATCTCCAAACCCGCAATCCGAACCATGAACCGGGGTCCGTAATAGCGGCTCTTACCGTCGTGATTGCGGAGCACATGGCAGACGTCCTGACAAAGAAAGCACTCGATGCAGCGCCGGAGGTCGGTCACGCGCTCGATATCGGATTGATCCATTCGCCACGCGTCGGGGTCCTTCCGGTCTGCCTCGCTGGGGGTGAATTGCGGAATCTGGCGGTTCACCTCGTAGTTCCAGCTGACGTCGGTGACCAAGTCCTGGACGATGGGAAAGACCTGCATGGGCCCAACGCGGACGTCGCCTGCGTAGTCCGCCAGCCGTGTCTTACACATCAGCCTCGGAAAACCGTTTACCTCGGCACCGCAGGAGCCGCACTTGGCAGCCTTACAGTTCCAGCGGACGCTAAGGTCAGGCTGGAGATGGCTTTGGATCCAAAGCACCGCGTCCAACACCACCATGCCTTCGACGATGGGTACGTTGTAGCTGACGAACTCACCGCCCCCAGGTCCGCCGCGCCAGACGCTGACCGCCTTGGTCGTGCCGGCGCCTCCCTCCTGGTGCTCGGGTCGACCTGTCTGCTCGGCCGCGGCTCTGCTCGCCATCACCTCCTCCCCTTCAGTCCTGCGGGACATAATCGGTACTGAACTTGGTGTTGATGACCTCCATCAGTTCTGGAGGGATGGGGTTGGTCGCAACGGCGTCGACCTTCATATCGGCGCCGTCGGCTGAGATGCAAAAATTGACCTTTGCAAATTCGTCGGACAGCTCTGGGTAGTCACTGCGAGCATGGGCGCCGCGCGACTCTCGCCTCTCCAAGGCACAGCGGATGATGGCCTCCGCATTGACCATCATCGACGGCAGGCCGATGGCCGCGTGCCAGCCAGGGTTGAAGCGCGCGCCGTTGCTGCCGGTCGCTGCAGCGCGCTGCGCGCGCTCCTTGAGCTCGAGGACCTTGCCCAACCCCTCTTGGAGCTCCCGCGGGTTGCGAATGATCGGTGCATGCTTCGCCATCACGTCCTGCAGTTCCGAATAGATCTGAAACGGGTTCTCGCCGCGACGGGCCTGGAGTGGACGCTTGGCGCTTTTGATGGCATCACGAACCTCGCCCTTCGAAACCGGCCCGAGTCGCCCTTCGCGTGCAAAGTCTGCGGCCGCGTCACCAGCTCTCTTGCCAAAGACGACAAGGTCTGATAGCGAGTTGCCGCCGAGACGGTTTGCGCCATGCAGGCCACAGGCGACTTCGCCGGCGGCGAACAAGCCGCGGACCTCCGTGGCGCCAGTCTCGGCCTCAACGCGGATCCCGCCCATCTGGTAATGAGCCGTTGGAGCGACTTCCATGGGCTGCCGCGTGATGTCGACGTCGCCCAGGTTTAGGAACTGGTCGTACATCGACGGCAATTTGTGCTTGATGAAGTCGGCCGGCTGGTGGCTGATGTCGAGGAAGACGCCGCCGTGCGGAGACCCGCGCCCAGCGACGACCTCAGAGTTGATGGCGCGAGCAACGACGTCACGGGCTGAGAGCTCCATGCGCTCCGGGTCGTAATTATTCATAAACCGGTCACCGAGAGAATTGCGCAGGAGTCCCCCCTCTCCGCGAACCCCTTCGGTGACCAAAAGACCCTTGACCCCCGGTGGCCACACCATTCCAGTGGGATGGAACTGAACCATCTCACTGTCCTGCAGACGGGCCCCTGCCCAGTAGGCCAGGGCCGTACCGTCGCCAGTGCATTCCCAAGAGTTGGACGTTACTCGGAAGATGCGACCGTTCCCACCGGTAGCCAGGATCACAGCTTTGGCCCGATAGACCGCGAACGTTCCATCAATGCGGCTCAGACCCAAAGCGCCCACCACCTGCCCGTCATTGGTCAGCAAGCGAATGACGATGACCTCCATCTCCACCGACACGTTGGACTCGTGAATGGCTCGGTCTTGGAGCGTCCGGATCAGCTCGAGTCCGGTGCGGTCGCCAATATGCGCCAAGCGGTGGTAGGTATGTGCCCCAAATGGTCTCTGGTGGATGAGTCCCTTGTTGGTCCTATCGAAGACAGCTCCCCAACGTTCGAGTTCCAGCACGCGCTCGGGCGCTTCCTTGGCATGAAGCTCCGCCATCCGCCAGTTGTTGATCAGCTTGCCGCCTTTCATGGTGTCGGCGAAGTGCGCCTTCCAGCTGTCGAGAGGTGAAACGTTGGCCAGCGCAGCGGCCATCCCCCCCTCCGCCATGACGGTGTGTGCCTTGCCCAGAAGCGACTTGCACAAAACCAGCACCCGGCTCTCGTGGCTGGCCGCGGCGATTGCCGCTCTGAGGCCGGCGCCACCCGCCCCGATGATCAGGACGTCGGTCTCCACCTCAGGTGGAGTGTGGTTATCCGCCATCAGAAGACCCACCTCGGGTCGCGCAACAGCCCGGCCATCAGCAGGCGGATATAGAGGTCGGTGCAGCCGACTGAAAGCAGGCTTGCCCAGGCCCACTTATCGTGTGCGACGTTCAGGATCGAAACCCCCTTCCAGAGGCGGAGGCGAGCGCGGCCGATCGCGGAGCAGGAGTAGCAGTCGAGGCCGCCGCCTGTGAGGTGGCGAAGGGCGTGGCAGCCAAGGGTGTACCCCGAGAGCAGGACCACGTTGGCGAGCATCAGCAGCGATCCCACTCCAATTCCCGGCCGCCCCTGAAACACAAAGGCGCTGAGCGCGTCCCACCAGAGGAAGCCGATCTGGATCACGATGACGTAGAACGCGAAGCGATGAAAATTGTTGAAGATCCAGAACCTGGTCTCCCCCCGATACTCGCCTCGCTTGGCCTCCGGTACCGCACAGGAGCGGGGATGGGCGAAGAAGCCGCGGAAGTAAGCCTTGCGGTAGTAGTAGCAGGTGAGCCGAAAAGCCAAGGGCGCCCACGCGACCCAGATCGCCGGAGGCACCGGCCCGCCGGGCAGGATCAGAGGCGAATAGTAAGGGCTCAGGTAGGGTGCGTAGAGGCCGCGGCGGTTCAAGAAGACGACCCAGAGCGAATAGAGGCCGAAGACGGCAAGAGCCACGACCACAAATCCGGGGTATAGCCAGTTCGGCAGTGCGGAGTAGGGATTCTTTACCGAACGTGGCGCGGCTCTGACGGCCATCCGCGCATCCTAACTGATTTATATCTTCAAATTTCCAGAGATAGCGTGGCGGGTACGATCAACGCAGCGAGGCCTCGGGCTTGACCTGGCGTCACCCCGCTTGGAAGGTCTCAGAGGCGCGCGCATCCCTCCTTTCCACCGATCGCTACGAGATGGTTTCCAACTCACCACCGAGTCGTGGTCGTCGGCGGTGACCATGGTCCCAGCGGCGCCTCAGGCACCTCTAAGTGGTGAAGCGGGCCCCGTTTCCGCGCGGCACGGTAAATCTTCTTGGCGATTCTTGAGCCGCCAAGAGTCTGGTCACCTCCTTCCCCAATTCTGACAAGCTAACTGGCTTTATCAGGTAGCCGTCGACCCCATCACGTTTCATCTCGTCGCGGAGCACCCATCGGGTGTCGGCGGTGAGGGCGATGATCTTGATCGGATGAACCAAGAGACGCTTGCGAAGCATTTGAAGCACCTCTTGGCCGCCGTACAGCGGCATGTGAACGTCCAGTATCAGGAGGTCGAACTCTCCACTCCCAGCCATGTCAAGGGCGCGGTTGCCGTCGGGCGCAGCGCTAACCTCATACCCCTTTGACTCGAGATACATCTGAACCATTTCCAGGCTCGCTGGGTCGTCTTCAGCAACGAGAATTCTCGAAGAGCTCATCCGACAAACACCGCCGATTCGAGTCGCTCCCCGGGAAGGAATCCCCGGACCTGGTCGCCGAGGAGTCTGGTGTCGATCGGCTTGGAGATATATCCGATGCAACCGGCGGCGAGTGCCTGCTCCCGGTCGCCGGCCATCGCGTGAGCCGTCAGCGCCACTATGGGTATCGCGGCTGTCGCAGGGTCCGCCTTGATTTGACGGGTGAGTGCGAGACCGTCTTGTCCAGGCAGCTGCACATCCATCAGGATCAGGTCCGGCGTTCGGACATTCAACCGCTCCAGAACCTGTTCGGACGAGCCCGCGGAATCGACTCGAAACCCCTCGAGCTCGAGCACCGTTCGGACGAGCAACTGGCCGGCATCGTTGTCGTCAACGACAAGAATCAAACAGGGTCCCGTCATACTTCGACCGCCTGCCTGTTGAGTACCACGCGCAATTGGACGAGCAGGTCGACAGCCCCCGTCGATCCGCGCTTGAGGATGGTCGAAACGTGGCCGTTGAGTTGCTTGATGTCGGCTCTGGTCAGGCTCTTGGCGGTGAGGACCACGATGGGGATTGCTTTGGTCCCTTCGTTCCCGCTCAGCGCTGCGACCACGTCGAAACCGTTGACCCCGGGCATGAGGAGGTCGAGCATCAGGAGATCGGGCTTGCGCGACATGGCCAGTTCGATTGCCTCTTGTCCACCTTTTGCGAGCAGGACCGTAAAGCCTTCTGGCTCCAGCACCTCCTTCAGCCAGTCGCGGTTGGCGACCTCGTCATCGACGACCAGGATGCGAGTCTTCCGGTCCCCTGACTTGCGCTTGAAGTTGAAGCTTAGGAGTCGGTGGACGAGTTCTTTTGCCTCGACAGGCTTGACGAAGTAGTCGAGCGCGCCTAAAGCTCGCCCAAGCTCGGGGTTGTCTACGACGCTGACCACGATGACCGGAATGTCACTGGTCATCTCGTCGCGCTTAAGCCGCGTGAGGACCTCCCAGCCATCGACGTCCGGAAGCAGGATGTCCAGGGTGATGGCAGCAGGCTTGTGCTCTTTCGCCATGGCCACCGCCTCCACGCCGGTGCGTGCGATTTCGGTGCGAAACCCGGCGCGCTCGATCTGCCGCCCGAGCAACTCGGCTGCAGCCGGATCGTCCTCGACAACTAGAACCAGCGGTCGAGAAAGGTCGCCGGCAGCCTTCGCGACACTTTCAGCGAGAGCCTTGGGTATGAGATGGGGGCTGCGGGCTTCAAAGGGAAGGTCGATCGTGAACCGGCTGCCTTTGCCAAGCTCGCTTTCCACGCGAACGTCGCCTCCGTGCAGGATGGCGAAGCTACGGCTCAGCGCCAGTCCCAGCCCGGTGCCCTGCTGCTTGCGGTTGGTTCCCGAGTCGACCTGCTGGAACTCCATGAACAGACGGGGAAGGTCCTGCTCCGCGATCCCGATGCCAGTGTCGGAGACGACGATCTCCAGCCGATCTACGATTCGTGCGCCGTTAATAGTCACTGTCCCGCCTTCGGGAGTGAACTTGATGGCGTTGGCGACCAAGTTCAGGATCATCTGCTTCAACTTGCCTTCGTCGGCAAGAATCTGACCGGCGCTCGCCGCCTCAAACTCGAGGTGTATCTGCTTCTGCGCCGCAAGCGGCTCCACCGTGCTCGCGACCTGGCTGACGACATCGGCGACTGAAACCATCTGCAGGCGGAGCTCCATCTGGCCGGCTTCGATCTTCGAGAGATCGAGAATGTCGTTGATAAGCCCGAGCAGGTGCTTGCCGCTCGAGTGGATCTGCTCCAGAAATCTCTTCCTGGTCGCGTCTGGAAACTGACCGTTCGTGGAATCGATCAGCAGCTCGGAGAAGCCGAGGATCGCATTCAGCGGCGTTCGCAGCTCGTGGCTCATGTTGGCCAAGAAGACAGTCTTGTGATGGTTGGCATCCAGCAGCTCGGCGTTGGCCTCTTTGAGCTTCTCGAGCAGCCGCCCTCTGTCCATCGCAGCGGCGACCGCGGTCATGAACTGCTGTACCCGGCTCAACCCGTCCCCTCCAAAGTTGGGCGTGAACGGTCCGGCGAGCACCACCAGGTGTCCCTCCGGCCCAGCACCGGCCATCGGAAGCACAAACAACGTCCGGTCGACTCCATCGATTGCAGACCGGCTCACGCCGTCGCTCAGCTGTGGGAGGCGTTGTTCGAGCTCGCTCAACTGCTCTGGATCGAGGCCCCGAGACGCCAATCGCCCGCCTGCGCCGTCGAAGGCCACCGCAGCCGCGCCGCCGACCAGCCGCATCGCCCATTCGAGAGCTCGATCGGCCAGCGTGACCGGGTCCTCGCCCAGCAGCAGCAGGTCTTGCATGAACGCCCGCAGACCTTCCTCTTCTGAGGAGCGCCACTGCCGGCGAAGCCAGGACGGTGGCGAAAAGCTGATATACAGCAGTGGGACGATGAGAAGGACGGAAAGCTGGATCAGGATCTGGACTAGCGGGTTGGACGTAAAGGCAAGAGAGCCGATTGCAAACAGCAGGACGGCCACCAGGCCGCCGAAGCCCAAGCTCAGTGACCGTAGGCGCCATGCCTGGACCGTCGGCAGGTCGCGGGCGACAAGCCAGAAGCGAACGATGGGTTCCATGATCGTTGCCGACCAGACGAGAATGAGCACGATCGCCGCCCCGGTCTGAAGACTTAGCGGAGCCTTATGGGTCGCGACCAGGCCCTGCACTCCCAGGTAGCCGGCGCTGGCAACCAATATCGCAGCGACTGCAGCAGCGTGCCATTTATGCGGCAAAGGGATCATTGAGCCTCGGAAGCGAACGAGCGCGTAGCCAGAGCCCATCAAGATCAGGACGGTGATCTGTGGGAGGAGGGGAGGCGTGTAACCAGCCGGGATGCGGCCAAGCAGCGAAACCAGCGACAGCAGCACGATCGCCAAGGCGAGGAATCCGAAACCGCGATCCCGGCGTCTTGCCCAAGTCACGGCGGTGGCGACACCGAGGAGGACGAACGCGATCGCACCCGCGTTCTGCAGGTACGGTAGGGCCTCTTTCAAGGTCGCCTCTCGACTGGGCAAGCCTGGCCGGTCGGATCTAGTTTGTAGTCGCGAACCAGTGGCTTCAGAAGTGCGCGCATTTGTCTAATTCCCCATGCGCAATAATTCCGCTTCGGCGCCGAAAGATCGCCATCCGAACAAATAGGTGCGAAGCCCCTCAATACGAGGGGTAGCTGCCTGCGATCTGCAGTGCCGCCGATCTGGCCGACAGCTTCCCTGCGGAGACCCCAGCGGGACTCGGCCTCGACGATCGGGGTCGACGGGGGCAGGGGTGCATTCCAACTCCAGGCCGTGATCGCGGCCGCCCGCTTGGGCCTCATCGAGCTCTAGCACCGGGCGCGCGCGCGGCGTGCGCCTTCGGAAGCGCGCCGGGCGGGCGGCCCAGCTGCAAACCCGTCGCTCTGAGATCGGGAGGCCCCCCACCGCCAAGCTTCAGGACCTGAGGACCCTGCACATAGAGGGCAGGCGGGCAGTGTAAGCGCATGGCGACTGTGGGACCTTTTGCGCGTAGACATGGGCTATGGGAGTCGTGGGCCTTGTTTTCGCCCTTTTCCCGGTCGGATACATCCTTGGCGTCTGGACGGCCTGCCTGGTCTTCAGGCAGCCGCAACGCGCAGACGAGGACGGTGTGCCCGCTGCCCCAGCGACCATGCCCATGATTGAACTGGCAATGCGTCGCACCCGGCGGAGAGACGGCCGTGACCAGTGCTAATCCAACCCCCAGTCCGCTCAGGGTCATCGATTCGAGCATGCGCCTCGGCGACCCCACCTCCACGCGGGCGGTCGTCGACAAAGACTCGGTCAGCGAAGCCGACCGCGCCGATGACGATCTGGTGTCGCTTCGGAGCCACGAGCTCCGCACTCCCCTCGCAAGCATGGTGGGCTTTGCCAAGCTGATCGACTCCGGCGATCTCACCGATGACCAGCGTCACCTGTACGCAGGGATCTTGCTGCGGGAAGGCCGCCGGCTGATTGCTCTGATCAACAACGCGATTGAGCTGCAGCGACTCGAGACCGGTCACCGAGAGCTGGACCTCGCTCCGGTCGACATGCGCTCGCTCATCCAGCGCGCCGTGTTCGCCGCCGGCGAAGACGACCAGCGCCCGATCGGTGTGCACGTGCCCGAGCAGCTTCCACTCGTGTCGGCCGATGCCGAGGCCATCCTCGAGATACTGGCCAACTTCCTGTCCAATGCCCGCAGGTTCTCGCCCGATGGTGGTGCGATCACGGTCGGAGCTCGCCTGGTCGGCGACCTGGTCGAGGTCTCCATCCGAGACCACGGCGTCGGTTTAGAAGCCGAAGCGATTCCCAAGCTCTTCCGTAAGTCCTATCGCGCCGACAGCGGGGTCCGCAGGCTAGGCCCTGGCACGGGCTTCGCGCTGGCCATGAACCACAGAATCATCGAAGCCCATGGCGGCCACGTCGAGGCTAGCTCGAATGGTCCAGGGACGGGCGCGCGCTTCCAATTCACACTGCCGATCTCACGACCGGGCGAAGGGTCCGCGGACGTCCTCATCGTCGAAGACAACGCTGGATTCGCCAGCCCTATGAAGGCGGAGTTCGCCGCACAGGGGCTCAGCACAGTTCGAGCCGCCGACGCTGAGACCGCCGCGCACATGCTCGTGGACATGACACCGCGGGCGATCATCCTCGACCTGGTGTTGCCCGGTCTCCAGGGGGAGGAATTTCTCGCTCGAATGCGGGCGGGTGGTGGCATGCGCCTCCCGGTTGTCGTGCTGACCGTGAAGAACCTCGGGCCTGGGGAAATATCAGCACTCGAGACGGCGGGCGCGATGGCCGTTCTGCCCAAGGAGGCCGGCGCCCCGCAGGCCGCGGTGGCCTTGATCGCCGAGGCGTTGGCTCTCGACCCGGTGGCCGGATGAGAACTCGCATCCCGCCCGGGCTGCAGATCCTGCCGACCGTGCTCATCGCCGACGACGAGTCGAGCATGCGCCTGCTGGTGCACGCCACGATCGAGTCCGACGACTACACGGTGGTCGAGGCCGCCGATGGCGCGGAGGCCTGGGCGATGATCCAGCAGCACAAGCCGTCACTGGTCCTGCTCGACGTGCAGATGCCTGGGCGAAGCGGCCTCGAGGTGCTGCGGTCGGTCAAGGAGGACCCGAGCCTCGTGGCGACCCGAGTGATCCTCCTGACCTCCAGGGCGCAGGAGAAGGATGTGGAGGCGGGCTTGATCGCCGGTGCTGATTTCTATTTGACCAAGCCTTTCTCGCCTCTGGACCTCCTAACTCGGGTTGAAGAAGCGCTCCAACTCTGATGCATAGGATCAAGGGAAGCGGACTCGGACTTGCCATCAGCAAAAACATCGCGGAAGCCCACGGCGCCACGATCGGTGCGCGCTCCGAGGCCCTGGGCGAAGTCGCCCTCTTCTCCTTCGCCGTCCCGCTGGCTCGCGAGCATGAGCAAACTGGCGATGTCCTTGTGGTCGAGGACGACTCCGGTTTTGCCCACCTGCTGGAGGCCGAGCTGGCCGGGCGGGGCCTGAGCTCGATTTGGGCCGCGGACGCGGAGACGGTCGAGCGCCTCATCACGCAGCAGAGGGCGCGCGCTGTCGTGCTGCACCTGCTTCAGCCCGGACTCCCGGGCAAGGCTTTTCTACAGCGGCTGCGAGCGAGGCATGGAGTCGGAATCCGGGTCGTGGTCGGGACGCTGAAGGACCTTGATCCCGCAGAGAGCCTGTCACTGCAGAAGTTGGGCGTGACGACGGCCCCGCGTAACTGGCGCGGAATAGCCGTAACGGCCGCGAACCTGATCGCCAAATCCCTGGCGTCCGAACGGGTGGCCAGTTGATCTCGGGCGAAGAGACCGGACGAGCATTGCCCGCATACGCTGAGGGCCTCGCCCGGCTTCTGCACCTGCGGCAGACGTACGAGGACCGCGGCCCTGGTCTGCTGGCCCGGCCTGATGTCGCCATGCCCGTGGTGTGGACCGCTTCCATCTTGTTCACGGACCTCCGCGGCTTCACCGGGTTGACCGAGCGGTTCGCGCACGACCCGGCCGGCCTGCTCGAAGTCCTCAATGCGCATCTCAAGAAGGTCCTCCGGTCGATCTCCATATGCGGAGGTGTGGTCGAAAAGTTCGTCGGTGATGGGGTGATGGCGACCTTCGGCGCCGGCGGCCACCAACCGGACCATGTCGACAGAGCGATGGCGGCAGCGATCGGATTGGTCGGAGCCAACGAAGCTTTGAACCGCCGCTGCGCCGCCGATTGGGGATTTCGACTCGAGGTCGCCGTCGGCATCGCGTCGGGACCGGTCGTGATAGGAACCGTGGGCTCAGCCGACCGCTCCGAGCTCGGAGTCCTGGGCGATGCGGTCAACATCGCTGCCAGGCTGGTGACGCATGCCGGCCCGGGCGAGGTGCTGATGACAGGAACGGTCTACCAGGCTGTGGCCGACATGCTGCAGAGCGAGCTGACCAACCAGTCCGCCGTTCGTGGGCGCTCAGGCAGTCTCGAGATCTACCGAATGTCCTTGCTCGGCGGTCGCGGTGACCTGGCCTGATGCTCCGTGAGGCTGATCGGTCAGAAACAAGTCCCTCGATGATGAACGGCGCCATGTACGAAAGCTTCTTTTCGCTCTCCGTTGACATGCTTTGCGTGGCTGGGTATGACGGCTTCTTCAAACATCTCAATCCTGCGTGGACCCAAACGCTCGGCTTCACGGATGCCGAGTTAATGGCGCGACCCTTCCTCGATTTCGTCCATCCCGACGACCGACTCGCGACAGTCGACGTGGTCGAG
>Ga0307373_10001786_pt1 | contig 39987 bp, 42 predicted proteins | sample OX2MG_FD_202534 | JGI IMG/M metagenome (GOLD analysis project Ga0307373, IMG submission 202534) | Soil microbial communities from Risofladan, Vaasa, Finland - OX-2 | ecosystem: Environmental > Terrestrial > Soil > Coastal area > Acid sulfate soil | place: Finland: Risofladan, Vaasa | collected...
CGCCCGGCGTGTCGGCCGGGACGATGATCTGCGTCGCGCGGGCGTGCGGGGCGGCGTCGGGGTCGCTGACCGCCATCACGATCCCGAAGGCGGCGCCCTCGGCTCCCGACGAGAACCACTTGTGGCCGTCGATCACCCAGTCGTCGCCGTCGCGCACCGCGCGCGTGCGCAGCGTCGTCGGGTCGGATCCCGGCACCTCGGGCTCGGTCATCGAGAAGAACGAGCGGATCTCACCGGCGACGAGCGGGTGCAGCCACCGCTCCTTCTGCTCGTCGGTGCCGTACAGGTGGAGGATCTCGGCGTTGCCGGCGTCGGGGGCCTGGCAGCCGAAGATCAGCTGCCCCCAGACGGTGCGTCCGATGTGCTCGTTCAGGTACGCGTAGTCGAGGAAACCGGTGCCGGTGCCGCCGGCCTCGGGCGGCACGTGCGGCGCCCATAGGCCAAGCGCGCGCACCTCGTCTCGCAGCTTCGCGACGAGCGCGTCGGCCTCGTCGTTCTCCTGGTCGAGGATGTGCTCGTTCGGGAGCACGCGCTCGAACATGAAGGAGCGAACCTGCTCGAGGCGCTCGCTCGGTGGCGCAAGGTTCACACTCGCCATTGGCATAGCATCGCACGTCATGAAGCTCGGCTTCTACATGGGGTATGCCCAGCCTGGGACAAACCCACTGGAGCTGCTCGAACTGGCGCGTGAGGCCGAGAAGCTCGGCTACGACTCCGCGTGGGCCGCCGAGGCGTGGGGTGTGGACGCGATCACGCCGCTCGCCTGGCTCGGTGCGCAGACGACGACCCTGAAGCTCGGCACCGCGATCATGCAGCTGCCCGGGCGCTCGCCGGCGAACGCTGCGATGACGGCCGTGACGCTCGACCTGCTCTCGGGCGGGCGGTTCCTGATGGGGCTCGGCACCTCCGGGCCGCAGGTGGTCGAGGGCTGGCACGGACAGGAGTGGGGGAAGCCGCTCGGCAAGACGCGCGAATACGTCGAGATCGTCCGCACGATCGTTCGCCGCGAGCGCCTGGAGCACCACGGCGAGCACTACGACATTCCGGTGCAGGGCGGTACCGGTCTTGGCAAGCCGCTGAAGCTGATGGCGCGCCCCCTGCGTTCGGAGATCCCGATCTACCTCGCGGCGATCGCGCCGAAAGCGGTCGAGCAGACGTTCGAGATCGCCGACGGGTGGCTGCCGATCTTCTGGTCTCCCGAGCAGGCACGGACCGTGTTTCCGGTCGACCGCGCGCGTCCCGGATTCGACCTCGCGCCTTCGGTGCCGGCCCTCCTCACCGACGATGTCGAGTCGGGCCGCGCGATGCTCAAGGAGTACTACTCGTTCTACATCGGCGGTATGGGCGCCCGCGGTAAGAACTTCTACAACGACCTCTTCGCACGTTACGGCTACGAGGCCGAAGCGCGCGAGATCCAGGATCTCTTCCTTGGCGGCAACCAGCGTGAGGCGGCGGCAAAGGTACCCGACGCATTCGTCGACGAGGTGGCGCTCGTCGGGCCCGTCGAGCGGATCCGCGACCGGCTCGCCGCCTGGCGCGAGAGCGGTGCGACCACGCTGCTCGTCTCGACGCGCGACCTAGCGACGCTGCGCGGCGTCGCCGAAGCGGCTTCCTAGTCGGTAATCGTCGCAAGGGCGGTGTCCGCGAGCAGCGGCACAGCGTGCTCGAAGATCGCTGCACGAGTGTCCTCGTTGCCGAGCTCGCCGCGGCTGAAGCGGCCGTAGATCGCCTCGCAGAAGACCGCTGCCTTCCAGAGGGCGAGCGCTTCGAACCAGGCGAGCGGCTGCACCTCCCGGCCGCTGCGCGTCTCGTAGCGCTCGACGAGTTGTGCGCGCGTGGGGAAGCCGGGTTCACCGGTGACCGGAGACGATCCGAGTGCGCTGACGCGGCCCTTCGGCTCGGTGTAGGTGGCGAGCAGGTAGCCGACGTCTGCCCGCGGATCGCCGATCGCACCCATCTCCCAGTCGAGCACCGCGACGATGCGCGTGGGTTCGTCGGGCGCGACCATCATGTTCCCGAGCCGGTAGTCGCCGTGCACGACCGTGGACGCGAGCGGATCCGGCAGGTTCGCGGCGAGCCAGCCGGCCACAGAATCGACCTGCGGCAGATCGCGCGTCTTGTTGATCTCCCACAGCCCGGTGAAGCGGCGCACCTGGCGTTCCAGATAGCTGCCCGGGCGGGCGAATGCGGCGAGTTCGGGGCGCAAGACGTCGGCGGAGTGGATCTCGACCAGCGCGTCGACCAGGTCGGTTCCGAGTGCGAAGCGCGCGTGCTCGCTCTCGAGCCCGGGCGGGAGCTCGCCGGTGATCACGTGCCCGTCGAGGTGGCGCATCACGTAGAACGGCACGCCGAGCACGGTCTCGTCCTCGCAGACGGCGACGATGTCGGCCAGCCGGTCGAACCCGGCGACGCGGATCGCGTTCTGCAGGCCGGCCTCGCGGACCATGTCGTGCGCGGAGGGTGGCAGCGGAGGGCGTGGGGGGCGGCGGAGGACGAACTTCTCGGGGCCGCGTTCGATCAAGAAGGTGAAGTTCGAGCCGCCGCCGTCGCCGATGCGTGTCGCGACGACCGGGCCGGTGCCGAGGGCATGCGCGTCGAGGAACGCCTCGACTCTGTCCTCGACGATCAGCGGAGGCTTGTCGGCCATCGCTGCGATGCTACGCACCATGCGCAGGCGGCTCTACCTGATGCGGCACGCCGAGGTGTCGTACGTCGGTGCGCGCGACCCGGAGGTCGTTCGTCTCACCGACCGCGGGCTCGAGCAGGCAGCCGCAGCGCACCGGGATCTCCGCGACGTCAGGTTCGACCTGGTCGTGACGAGTGGGCTGCCGCGAACCCGCGAGACGGCCGCGGTCGTGGCCCCCGGGCACACGACGGAGGAGTGGCCGGCGTTCGCCGAGTGGCGGGGCGGGCGGCTCGACGACATCCCACCCGACGAGCTCGAGCAGCTGTTTGTCGGCTCGCTCCAGACGCGGGACGAGACGGCGCGATTCCTTGGTGGCGAGTCGCTCGGCGAGGCGCTCGACCGCGTCCTGCCCGCGTTCGACGAGCTCGCCGGCCGCGCGTGGGAGACGGCGCTTGCGGTCTTCCACGGCGGCGTGAACCGGATCCTGCTCTCGCAGGCCCTGGCCGGCGGACGCGCGTATTTCGGCACCTTCGAGCAGGCTCCCGCCTGCATCAACGTGCTCGACCTGGGGGCGGACGGCACCTGGATCGTGCGCACGGTCAACTACATCCCCTACGACCCGCTCCACCCGGCGCGCACGACGACGATGGAGCACCTGTGGGCCGAGCTCAAGCCGTGGCTCGACGAGCGCGCCTGACCCTTCGTACTAGGCCGCAGCGAGACCAGTCCTGTGGTCAGACCAGGGCTACCGAAGTGTCACAAACGCTCCATCGCCCGCGGAAAACCGGTCACGTCGCCAATCGCCCGCTGGCCTCCCGAGACACGTCCTGTGGTCAGACCAGGGTTACCGAAGTGTGACAAACGCTCCACAGGGGAGGTCACCCGCCCGCGATCGCGGCGACGCCGGCGAGCGCCACCGCGACTCCGGCTTGCTGCACACGGCTCAGGCGCTCGCCGAGGAGGACATGTGCGAGCAGTACGGTGACGACCGGGTAGAGCGAACCGAGGACGGCGACCAGGGCGAGCAGTCCGTGGCCGCTTGCGAACGCGAAGAGCGCGTTTGCGGAGACGTCGGCGAGGCCGACGGCGACGACCGCGCCGATTGCGGCGCGCGGCAGCCGGAGCGGCGCGCGCCGGGCGGTTGCGAGGACGACGAGCAGGCCGAGCGAGCCGACGCGCGCGCCGAGCAGGGTCGAGAGCGCGTCGCCTTGGCGGCTGCCGAGGCCGAGGAAGTAGACGAACAGGCCGAGTGCGAACGCGGCCGCGACGGCGAGTGCGATCGCGCGGGCCCGCTCCGGCGACGAGCCGCGCCGCTCCTCGACCGATGCGAGCACCGCTCCTCCGAGCGCGGCTCCCGCGCCGGCGAGGGCGAGCGCCGCAGGACGCTCGCCGGTTGCGATCGCGATCGCGAACGGGACCACCGCACCGCAGGCTGCCACCGGTGAGACGACGCTCATCGTGCCGAGCGAGAGCGCACGGTAGAACGCCGCGAGACCGACGCCGCCGCCGGCGCCCGCCAGGAGGCCGAGGGCGAACGAGCGGCCTCCCACGTCGCCGCGCAGCGCGACCACGACGACGAGGGCGACGAATCCGGCCGCCTGTGAGACCACCGTGACCCCAAACGTGGGCAGCCGCTTCGTCAGCGAGCCACCGGAGAAATCCGCGGCGCCCCACACGATCGAGGAACCGAGCGCGAGGACGAGCGCGAGCGCGCTCAGCTCAGCTGAGCCGTTCCACGAGCATGGCCATGCCCTGCCCGCCGCCGACGCACATCGTCTCGAGCCCGACCGTCCGGTCCATCGTCTCGAGGTCGTTGAGCAGCGTGTTCATGATGCGCGCACCGGTCATCCCGTACGGATGTCCGAGCGCGATCGCGCCGCCGTGCGGGTTCAGCTTGTCGCTCCAGGGATCGACGCCGAGCTCGCGGCAGACCGGCAGCACCTGCGCTGCGAATGCCTCGTTCAGCTCCATCACGTCGACGTCGTCGATCGTCATCCCCGCGGCGGCGAGCACTTTGCGCACCGCTTCGATCGGGCCGACGCCCATGATCTCCGGTTCGACGCCCGACACGCTGGACGCGATGATCCGGGCCCGCGGCGTGATCCCGAGCTCCGCGGCGCGCGTCGCCGACATCACGACGACCGCAGCTGCACCGTCGTTCAGCGGGCAGGAGTTCCCCGCGGTCACGAGCCCGCCCGGTTTGAATGCGGGCTCGAGCGCTGCCAGCTTCTCGTAGGTCGACGACCGGCGCGGGCCGTCGTCCGCCTCCACGCCTTCGTACGGCGTGATCTCACGCGCGAAGAAACCGGCGTCCTGGGCGGCGACCGCGCGCTCCTGCGACTGCTGCGCAAAGCGGTCCATGTCCTCGCGCGAGACGTTCCAGCGCTCGGCCACGTTCTCGGCCGTGAACCCCATGGGGATGTAGACGTTCGCGATCGGCGCGTCGTCGCCGAACAGGGCGGGGTGGAGCTCGTCCTCCGACTTCGGATACCCGCTCACCTGTGAGGTCGACTCGACACCGCCTGCGACGAACGCGTCGCCCTCACCGGCCTTGATCGCGTGGAACGCCATCCGGATCGTCTGGAGGCTCGACGCGCAGAAGCGGTTCACCGTGGCTCCCGGGACGGTTTCGGGCAGCCCCGCGAGCAGCGCGACGCGCCGGCCGAGGTTCATGCCCTGCTTCGCCTCGGGGAAGCCGCAGCCGATCAGCACGTCGACGAGCTCCGCCGGCGGCAGCTCCGGCACCTGCCGGAGGGCGGCGGCGACCGCGAACGCGGCCAGGTCGTCGGGGCGCGCTTCGACGAGTGAGCCCTTGCCTGCACGACCGATCGGCGTGCGGGCAGCTGAGATGATGACGGCTTCCGGCATGGTGGAATATTGACTCATCAGTCAAATGAAGGTTGACTGACCGGCCGTATGGGGTTGCTGCTCGAGCTGCGGGACGTCGACGCTCGCTACGGCCAGGTGCAGGCGCTCCGCGGAGTCGGCCTCACGGTCGCAGAGGGAGAGATCGTTGCCATCCTCGGCGCAAACGGCGCCGGCAAGACGACGACCCTCCGCGCGATCTCGGGCACGGTCCGCCGCAGCGGCACGCTGGAGTTCGACGGCAAGTCGCTCGCGCGCCTCGGCCCCGAGTCCGCCGCGCGTCTCGGTATCGCGCACGTTCCCGAGGGTCGCGGCACGTTCGTCGAGCTGTCCGTCTGGGAGAACCTGCGGCTCGGCGCGCACGTGCGCCGCGGCCGCCTGGACGACGACTTCCGCCGCGTGTTCGAGTACTTCCCCTGGCTCGAAGAGCGCCGTTCCCAGCACGCGGGAACACTCTCGGGCGGCGAGCAGCAGATGCTCGCCCTCGCCCGTGCGGTGATGCAGCGGCCGCGGCTGCTGCTCCTCGACGAGCCCTCGCTTGGTCTCGCACCGCTCGTTGTCGCCGAGATCTTCCGGATCGTCCGCGACCTCAACGAGCGCGAGGGAACCGCGATGCTCCTCGTCGAGCAGAACGCACGGAGCTCGCTTGCGATCGCGGCGCGCGCGTATGTCCTCGAGGTCGGCACGGTGGCGTTCGAAGGGACGAGCGCGGAGCTCTCGTCGCGTGACACCATCCGCCAGAGCTACCTCGGGTACTGATGTCCACGGTCTTCGCCACACAAAAAGGGCTGCGGTTCCTTCCGGCCAGCGGCTGGATCGTCCCGGCGTTCGTCGGCGCGGGATGCGTGTTCCTGCTGATCGGCTCGCTTCAGAGCTCGCTGTTCGCGCAGCAGACGATCTCGGGGCTCGCGAACGGCGGCATCTACGCGAGCCTGGCGGTTGCGCTCGTGCTCATCTATCGCGCGACCGAGGTGATCAACTTCGCCCAGGGAGCGATCGCGACGTTCACCACCTACGTTGCGTGGCAGCTGATGAGCTGGGGGCTCTCCTACTGGCTCGCCTTCGTGTGCACCCTGGGGATCGCTTTTGCCGGCGGTTTCCTGATCGAACTGATCGCGATCAGGCCGGTCGAGCGGCGCGGCAACCAGCTGACGGTCGTGATCGCCTCGATCGGACTCCTGATTTTGGTGGAGGGCTCGATCGGCTGGATCTGGGGCAGCGACCTCAAGTTCATGCCCGCGCCGTTCCCGTCGCACATCTATCGGGTCGGTGGTGTGGCGTTCTCGCGGCAGGACATCGCGACGATCGCGATCTCGATCGCGGCGGTGGTCGTGTTGCGGCTCCTCTTCCAGTTCACGAAGCTCGGGCTGGCGATGCGCGCGGCGGCGGTGCGGCCCGACGCGGCGCGGCTCGTCGGGATCCGGGTCAGCTGGATGCTCTCGCTCGGCTGGGGGCTCGCGGCGGTGCTCGGGGCGGTGGCCGGGCTGATGACCGCGGCCAGCCCGGCGTCGCTGCTCCAGCCGTCGATGATGGACGGCATCCTCATCTATGCGTTCGCCGCCGCGGTCCTGGGCGGGCTCGAGAGCGCGGCCGGCGCCGTCATCGGTGCGCTCGCGATCGGCGTCACCCTGAACCTGCTTGGCAGCTACGTCAGCTGGGTCACCCCTCAGCTCCTGCTGCCGGCGGCGTTCGTCCTCATGCTCGTTGTTCTGCTCGTCAAGCCGTCGGGGATGTTCGGACGCTCGAGGGTGAGCAGAGTATGAGGTTGAGTCCGGCCGCGATTCTCGGCATCGCAACGAGCGTCGTTGCAGCGGTCGTGGTCGGGCTCCTGCCGTTCACGCTCTCCGACTACCACCGCTCCACGGGTGCGACCGTCGGCGTCTTCTTCATCGCGATTCTGGCGCTCAACATCGTCACCGGCTACACCGGGCAGATCTCGATCGGTCACGGCGCGTTCATGGCCGTCGGTGGGTACACGACCGCGATCCTGACCCACAACCACGGCTGGAATGACCTCGCGACGCTGCCCGTCGCCGCGCTGATCGGCTTCGGGGCCGGAGTCGTCGTCGGCCTGCCCGCGCTGCGTTTCCACGGTGTCTACCTCGCACTGACCACGTTCGCCGTTGCGCTCGCAGTCCCGCAGATCGCCAAGAACTACCCGGGCTTCACCGGCGGGACCGAAGGGCTCGCGCTGCCGACCCACACAGGTATCTGGCTCTACTACACCGCGTGGATCGTCGCCGGGATCGTCTTCGTGCTCGCCTGGCTGCTCCTGCGCGGGCGCACCGGCCGCGCCTTCCGCGCTGTTCGTGACAGCGAGATCGCGGCCGCCTCGTCTGGTGTCAGCCTCTCCCTCTACAAGACGGTTGCATTCGGGATCTCCGCCGCGTTCGCCGCGGTCGCTGGATCCATCTACGTCCTGGTCAACAACTTCGTCAACCCGGATGTCTTCGGGCTCACGCTGTCGTTGTACATCCTCATCGGAGCTGTCGTGGGGGGCCTGGGCTCGCTCTGGGGGGTGCTGGTCGGCGCTGCTTTCGTCGAGTTGCTGCCGGTCGGCCTAACTACCGCCCACATCAGTTCGTCACAGTCAGTACCGGTGATCTTCGGAGCCGTCGTCATCGCTGTCATGGCCCTGCTGCCCCTTGGCGCGGCCAATCTCTTGCAAACCGTCTTGCACTTCGGATCCCAAACCGGTCAAAGTTCAGAGGTTCCCCTAGGCACGGAGGGCAGATGACCAGAAGGATGAAGGGAGCGCTCGCGCTCGTAGTGCTGGTGCTTACGGCGGTCGCCGTCTCGGCGGCCTTCGCCGCCGGTTCTGCGACGCCTGGCGTCACCAAGAAGACGATCACGATCGGCGGCACGTTCCCGCTCACCGGACCGGCCGCGCTCTACGGCGCAATTCCGAAGGCCGAGTTCGCGTACTTCTCGTACGTGAACGCGCACGGTGGTGTCAACGGGCGTCAGATCATCTTCAAGTACTACGACGACGGGTACAACCCGGCGAACACGGTCCCGCTGACCAAGAAGCTCGTCGAGCAGGATCACGTCTTCGCCGTCTACGGGAGCCTCGGCACCGCGCCGACGCTCGCGACCCGCGACTACCTGAACAAGGCCGGCGTGCCGCAGGTGCTCGTCGCCACCGGCGACTCCTACTGGGGCGCCCAGTACAAGACGTACCCGTGGACGATCGGCTTCCAGCCCGACTATCCGGGTGAGTCGCGGGTCTACGGGCAGTTCATTCGCAACAAGGTGCCGCAGGCGAAGATCGGCATCCTGATGCAGGATGACTCGTACGGCCAGAACTACTACAACGGCTTCCTTGCTGGGCTCGGCAGCGCGAAGTCGAAGATCGTCGATGTCGAGAAGTACGACGCGACCGCCACCGACGTCAGCCAGCAGGTCGTGAAGCTGAAGGCTGCCGGCGCGAACGTCTTCGCGCTCTTCGCCCTTCCGAGCCAGACGATCGATGCACTCGTCGTCGCGACGAAGGTCGGCTGGCATCCGACGACGTTCATCAACAATGTCTCCGCATCGCCGCTCTTCATGTATCTCGCGCAGAAGAGCGGGGCGAACGTCGCGGGCGACATCTCCGCGACGTACCTGAACGACATCTACAACAATCCGAACACGGCGACGGCGAAGCTCTTCGGGTCGATCATCGCCAAGTACGACCCGGGTGCGAATCCGCTGGACGCCGACATCCTCTTCGGCGTCGCCAACGCCTGGACGATGGTGCAGGCGCTCAAGCAGGCCGGGCCAAACCCGACCCGCGCGGGGCTGATGTCCGCGCTCACACACATGAACCAGGTCAACCCGTTCCTCTACCCGGGCCTCAAGATGGTCACGACGCCCACGGAGCGGTTCCCGATCGACCAGCAGATCCTCGAGCAGTACAAGGCCGACGGGAACTGGCACCCGTTCGGGCACATCTTCTCGAACGCTCGCTGACGCTCGCGACGGTGGCGGCGGCGCGTTCACGCGCCGCCGCCACCCACGACGGCTAGCGTCCAGCCATGGTCGAGTCGCTCGAAAGCGGGATCCGCCGCGTCACGTTCGCGCTGCCGTTCGGCATCGACCACGTCCACTGCTATCTCCTCCGCGCCTCGAGCGGCGGCTGGATCCTTGTCGACACGGGGCTCGGAACGCGGGATCCCGAGGCGCGGTGGCGATCGGTGCTCGATGCGCTGGACGGGCCGATCGAGCGAATCGTCGTCACGCACATGCATCCCGATCACGTCGGAGGCGCTCGAGACGCGGCGGAGGTGACGGGCGCGCCGGTCTTCCAGGGGCGCGAGGACTATGCGCAGTGCGCGCGGGCGTGGGGAGAGCGCGACCCCGAGCGGTTCGCCGCGTACTGGACGGAACAGGGGATGCCACAAAGCCACGTCGAGGGAATCGCGCAGGAGTCGGCCCGCCTGCTTTCGGCGGTTCACTGGCTGCCCGACCCGGAGCTGCTCGATCCGGGCGACGCGATCGACGGCTGGCGAATCGAGGTGCTGCCGGGCCACGCCGACGGTCACATCGTGCTGCTGCGCGACGACGTGATGATCGCGGGCGATGTCATCCTCGGCGGCATCACACCGGCGATCGGGCTCTATCCGGATTCGCGGCCGGACCCGCTCGGTGACTACCTGCAGAGCCTCGCCCGGATCGAGGAGCTCGCCCCTCGCGTCGCGTACGCGGGCCATCGCGAACCGGTCACCGATCCCGCGGCGCGCGCGAGAGAGATCAAAGCCCACCACGCCGACCGGCTCGATCACACGCTCGGCGCGCTCGGCGGGGCACCGATCTCGCCCTACGAGGTCTCGCTGTCGCTGTTCGGGAGCGAGCTTTCGACCACGCTGCGCCGTTTTGCCACCGCCGAGGCGCTCGCCCATCTGGAGCGCCTGGTGCGGGAAGGCCGCGCAGAACGGGTCGGTTCGGGGTACGCCAAAACGGGGATCTAGGCGGCCCGCCGCGGGGGACAGACGCCGGGTATGGCTCCGGCGACACTTCGACCATGATCTTCACCGGTCCGATCTCGACAGGGTCGAGGGCAGGAACCATGCTCCAGTGGGCATAGCCCGCATTCGCTGATCGGCGCGAGGCGCGCCGATACCATGCGCGTCATGGAGCCGCTCCGGATCGGCGTTCTTGCCGTGCAGGGCAACTTTCGCGAGCACGTACAGATGTTGCGGCGCCTCGGTGCCGAAACGGTTGAGGTGCGCAAGCCGGCGGAGCTCGCGGGCCTCGACGGTCTCGTGATCCCGGGCGGCGAGTCGACGACGTTCATGCGCTTGATGCGGCTGTACGGCCTGGACGACGCACTCCGGCGATTCGCACGGCCGGTTTTCGGAACCTGCGCGGGGATGATCGTGCTCGACCGAAACCATCTCGGCCTGGTCGACATCTCGGTGCGCCGGAACGCATTTGGCCGTCAGGTCGCGTCGTTCGAGACAGATCTCGACGTCGTCGGCCAGGATGAGCCGGTGCACGCCGTTTTCATCCGCGCGCCCTGGGTCGAGGAGGTCGGGCCCGGTGTCGAGGTGCTGGCCGAGATCGACGGACGTCCGGTGCTCGCGCGCGAAGGGCGCTTTTTGGTCGCGTCGTTCCATCCCGAGTTGACCGACGACACGCGGCTCCACGAACAGTTCTTGGATCTCGTCAGGGAGGAAGCCGGTGTCCGGGCATAGCAAGTGGTCGTCGATCAAGCACAAGAAGGGCGCGGTTGACGCGAAGCGCGGCAAGCTGTTCTCGAAGCTCTCGCGGGCGATCATCGTCGCGGCCAAGGAGGGCGGCGGTGATCCGGCCAACAACCTCTCGCTGCAGAACGCGATCGAAAAGGCGAAGTCGTACTCGATGCCGAAGGACAACATCGACCGCGCGATCGCAAAAGGCTCGGGCGCCGACGCCGATGCGGATGCGTTCGAGACGATCGTCTACGAGGGCTACGGGCCCGAAGGCGTTGCCGTGATCGTCGAGGCGCTCACCGACAACCGCAACCGGACGGCCGCCGACGTGCGCCACGTGTTTGCGAAGAACGGCGGCAACCTGGGCGCCACCGGCGCGGTCGCGTGGCAGTTCGACCGCCGCGGCGTCGTCATCGTCACGGCGGACGGGGTCGACGAAGAGGAGCTTCTGCTTGTCGCGGCCGACGGCGGGGCCGACGACATCGAGCAGGACGGCGCGGTCTTCGAGGTGACCTCGGCGCCGGAGTCGCTCTCGAACGTGCGGGTGGCGATCGAGGCAGCGGGCTTCACCGTCGAGTCGGCGGAGCTGCAGCTCGTACCGAAGACGACCGTCGCCGTGGAGGACGAGGCGACTGCCCGCCAGGTGATGCGGCTGATCGACGCGCTCGAGGACAACGACGACGTCCAGGATGTCTATGCGAACTTCGACATCCCCGAGCAGGTGCTCGAAGCCGTCGCCGGCTAGTTCCACTCCCGCTTGCAGGGCGAAACCACCAGGAACGTCCGGAAGCACGCCTAACGTGTTGCCGTGAAGGTTCTCGGCATCGACCCAGGGACGGCAGCGTGCGGGTACGGAATCGTCCACGAAAGCGGCGGGCGCCTCAGGGCCACGTGCCACGGGTGGTGGCGAACGTCGCCTCGCGAGCGGCCGGAGGTGCGGTTGCTCACGATCTTCACGGGCGTCCAGGAACTGATCGCGGAGCACGCGCCGGATGCCGTCGCCCTGGAGGAATCGTTCGTCGGCGCCGACGCCCGCATCGCGCTCTCCGTCGGACAGGCCAGGGGAGCCGTGCTCGTCGCCGCGGCGTACGCCGGCGTCGGGTGCGCTGAGTACGCACCCGCCAGCGTCAAGCAGGCCGTGTGCGGCTACGGCCGCGCCGACAAGCAGCAGGTGGGGAAGATGGTGAAGGCGATCCTCGGCCTCGACGAGGTGCCGACGCCGAATCACGCCGCCGACGCGCTCGCGGTCGCGATCTGCCACGCGCTCGCCCCGCCGCTTCTGCAGCAGGTGTCGGCATGATCGCGCGGCTCCGGGGCCGTGTGGCCGGGCGCGTAGGGCAGGGGCTTGTCGTCGACGTGAACGGGGTCGGCTACCTGGTCAGCGCGACGCCGTCGGTGCAGCGTCTCGGCAGCGGCGAGATCACGATCGAGATCCACACCGTCGTGCGCGAGGACACGCTTGCGCTCTTCGGCTTCGCCACCTCGGAGGAGCGCGAGCTCTTCGAGCTCCTGCTCGGCGTGTCCGGCGTCGGCCCGAAGGTGGCGCTCGCGATCGTCTCCGGCTCGACTCCCGCCGAGCTGCGCCGTGCGATCGCGCGCGACGACGTGAAGCGTTTTCAGGCGATCCCGGGCATCGGTCTGAAGACCGCGCAGCGCGTGGTGCTCGAGCTGAAGGAGAAGCTGGCCTCCGTCCCTGACGTGACGGCGGCTCGTGACGACCTGCTCGCGAGGGACGCTCTCGTTGGGCTCGGGTGGTCATTGCTCGACGCCGAGCGCGCGCTCGCGGACGTCGATCCTGCGCTGTCTGTCGAGGAACAGGTTCGCGCGGTCCTGCGGAGGGCGGCGTGAGCCGTAGGCTCGACGGAGGCTCGCAAGAGCGGAGGCGCCGGCTGGGCCGGCGCCGGGAGCGGGCATGAGCCGTAGGCTCGACGGAGGCTCGCAAGAGCGGAGGCACCGGCTGGGCCGGCGCCGGGAGCGGGCATGAGCGAGTTGCTGGCCGCGGCCGTTCACGGCAGCGACGAGGAGGAGCTGGAGCGCTCGCTGCGCCCGCGCGACCTCGCGGACTTCGTCGGACAGGAGCGCGTGAAGGAGCAGCTCCAGATCGCGCTCGAAGCGGCCAAGGCTCGCGGCGAGGCGCTCGATCACGTGCTGCTGGCCGGGCCGCCGGGGCTCGGCAAGACGTCGCTTGCGCAGATCGTGCGCAACGAGCTCGGCGTCGGCATCCGCCAGGTCGCAGGCCCGGCACTCGAGCGGAAGGGCGACATCGCAGCCATCCTGACCACGCTCGAGCCGCGCGACGTGCTCTTCGTCGACGAGATCCATCGGCTGAACCGCGCCGCCGAAGAGATCCTCTACCCGGCGCTCGAGGATTTTCGTCTCGACATCATCGTCGGACAGGGGCCTGCGGCGCGAACGCTCACGCTCGACCTGCCGCCCTTCACGCTCGTCGGGGCGACCACGCGCACCGGCCTGCTGACGACGCCGCTGCGTGACCGCTTCGGGCTGACGTTTCGCCTCGATCTTTATACGCCCGAGGAGCTCGCAAAGATCGTGCGTCGCTCGGCGCGCATCCTCGGTGTCGAGATCGCCGACGACGCTGCCGAGCTCGTTGCCGCACGCTCCCGCGGTACGCCGCGCATCGCAAACCGCATCCTGCGCCGGGTCCGCGACGTCGCCGAGGTGCGCCACGAGGGGTCCGTGACGACCTCGATCGCGGAAGAGGCGCTGACACTGCTCGAGGTCGACGGTCAGGGGCTCGAGCGGTTCGATCGCCAGCTTCTGCGCTGCGTCGTCGAGAAGTTCGGGGGTGGGCCGGTGGGCCTCTCGACGTTGTCCGTCGCGCTCGGTGAGGAGCCCGAGACGATCGAGGACGTCTACGAGCCGTTCTTGCTGCAACTCGGCTTTCTCCAGCGCACGCCGCGCGGCAGGGTGGTTACGGAGCTCGGGCGAGCGCATCTCGGCGCTCTTTCGGCGTCGGCGACGCTGTTCTAGTCTGTCGCCGATGGGCACCACGTCATCACGCGCGGACGCCGCAGCGGCGTCCGTCGGTGCGTGCGATCTGTTCGTGTTGCGGCGGATCACGGGAAACCGGTTCGTGCACTTCGGCGGCAGCGGTCGCGGCGCGGGTTGGGCCGGCCTGATCGAGGTCTCGAGCGACGAGGAAAGCTCACTCGCCGCGGCTCTCGGCACCCGGCGTCCCGTGCGCCTCGCCACCGGCGGCAAGGAGCTCGTCTTCGGGCCGTACTACGCGCGGGCGGCAGCGTTCGTGCCGGTGACCGACGACGTGGTCGTCGTGCTCGGGTGCGAGGACGATGCGCTCGACGCTGCGACCGACGACGCCCTCGCGGCCGCGGCGACGATGGCGGCCGAGGCGGTGGTGGCGGTGACCCCGGCCAGGCAGCTCGCCGACGAGCTCGAGGAGCTCGAGGCGGTGCGCGCCGCCGTGGCCGTGGCGGCGGTCGATGTCGCGCCCGTGATGCGCGCACTCGGGAAGATCGCGGCCGAGGCGCTGTCCTGCGAACTGGCCGCCGTCTACCTCGCCGCCGGCGACCGGCTCGAGCTTGTCGATCGCGGGTTCGCCTTGCGGGCACACCGCAGCGATGTCGTCGCCGCGCTGCGAGGCGTGCTCGACGACGGGCGTTTCCCCTACTGCGTCCAGGACGCGAGCAGCGTGCCGCTGCCGGTGCCGCTCGACAGCGAGCGCGGGATCCGCTCGTACTACCTGCTGGAGCTGCAAGGCCCGGCACGCGGCGTCATGTTCGTCGCCCACACCGATGCGGCGCCGCGCGGCTTCACACTGCTCTGCCGCCGGCTCGGGCTGCGCCTCGCGGAGGTCGCATCGGCCCAGCTTGGGGTCGCGATCACGCGTGAGTGGTGCTCGAGAGAGGCTGTTCGGCTTCATGCCGAGTTCGGGAAGCTCGACGCCTCGTGACCAGCCGGAGCGCGAGCGGCGCGGTCAGCAGCGCCATCACGTCGAACCACACGTAGCCCGACGCGACGCCGCTCGGCGGGTTGCCGTCGGGAATCCCGAGCCCCGGCAGCTCGCGCGCCCAGCGCCACGTCCCGATCGCCGTGCCGTACAGCTCCAGTGAGGCCACGACGAGGAAGACGCCGGCGTAGATGGCGCGGTTGCGGCCACGCCAGAGGAAGAGCAGCAGCAGGGGCACCCCGAAGGCGCCTGCAACGTCGCGTTGCGGCAGCACGGTCACCCCGAGTACGCCCCAGGCGGTCGCGACCGTGGCGGCGACACCGACCAGCAGGCTCGCGTGCCGCCGCAGCGCCCAGGCGAGCGCGAAGCCCGTGAGATACACGAGCCCGTGCGCCGGCGGGACGAAGAGGGGCAGGTTGTGCAGGCGGTAGTGGTAGACGCCCCAGACGAGTGAGCCGGTCACTTCGCCGATCGTCGCGAAGGCGACGACGCCGAGCGCCTGGGCACGTTGTTCCGGCGGCACACGCGCGAGTGCCCCGGCGAGCACGAGCCACGTGAGCACCCCGAGTGCGAGTTGCTCCGGATAGTTCGCGAAGTGGTCGAGGCCGAGCAGCAGCGCCAGGTAGGCGCAGCCCGCTAGGGGCGAAACTGCAGCTCGTGCCACGACGGTACCGGTGCAAGCTCGAGCAGCGGCCGGCCGCCGCCGCCCGGATGCTGGTAGGCGAACTCCGCGTCGCTCTCGTCCCACACGATTTCGAGCGCGCCGCGCTTCACCTGGTGGTCGAGCCAGGCGCCGCGAAAGATCAGCTTGCGCAGCCAGTACACGAGCGACTCGCCCTGGAGGAGCGAAACCCGCTCCCAGTGGCGAACGAGGTAGCGCCCGAGCCGTGAGAAGGGCTCCTCGATCACGCCTTGCGCAGCAAGCGCCACGAGGTCTGCCGTCTCGTCGTCGTCGAGTTCCGGCGCCTCGACGACGCCGAGCTTCACTGCCGCAGCAACCACGCGACCCTCGAAGTCGACGCTCGAGAACGAAAACCGGTAGCCGAGAAACTCGACGACGTAGTCGTTGCCTGACGTGTAGTTCGCGTCGGGCGACGGGAGCGATTCAGGCACGATCCCATCGTAGTGAACGTGATCGCCGCCACCTCCAACTGGCTACGCCTCGTGATCTGGCTGCCCGCGCTTGTCATCGGGACGGGGCTCGTGGCGGCGGTGCTGATCCTGCTCGGTCGCGCGTTCGCTGCGACCATTCGGGAGTCGGGTCACCCGAAGTGGGTCTACGGGGGTCTCGCTGCCCTCGTCGGCGTGGTGGTCGTGCTCACGTGGCTCGGTGTGCAGCTGCCGAGAGAATGAAGGCCCGCGCCGGAAGAGGCTCTCGGCGTTTCCCAGCGAGTTCTGTCCGATGCCGCCCGTACCGTCACGGAGCGGATGGCGACCGGAATCTGGCAGCTTGAACCATGCTCGCACGTGTCCGTGCGCGAGCTCGCAGGGTCGCTCGGGCTCGACGAGGTGACGGCATCGGTGCTCGTGCGCCGCGGCTACGACGACCCCGCGGAGGCCCGCCGCTTCCTCGAAGGGGCGCTGCCGGGGCATGATCCGTTCGCTCTCGGCGACATGCGGGAGGCGGTTGCCGCGATCACCTCCGCCGTTGCGGCGGGCGCTCGGATCTGCGTGCACGGCGACTACGACGCAGACGGCATCTGCGCGACGGCGCTCGCCGTGCTCGCCCTGCGCGAGCTCTGCACTGAGCTGGGATCCCATGCGGATGTGGCGTGGCACCTGCCGTCGCGGTTCGAAGAGGGCTACGGCCTGAATGCCGGCACGCTCACCCGTCTTCAGGAAGAGGGGTTCGACCTCGTGTTGACGGTCGACTGCGGCATCACCGCGGTCGCCGAGGTGGAGCATGCACGCTCGCTCGGGCTCGAGGTGGTCGTCACCGATCACCATCGACCTGCCGAGGAGTTTCCCGCTTGTCCCGTCGTGGCGCCGCTCAAGGGCGACTACCCGTTCAAGGGGCTGTGCGGCACCGGCGTCGTGTGGAAGCTCGCGCAGGCGCTGCTCGGCGCCGACCATCCGTTCCTCGAGCGGCACCTCGACGTGGTCGCGCTTGCCACCGTTGCCGACGTCGTACCGCTCGTCGACGAGAACCGGGCGCTCGCGCTGCTCGGTCTGCGCCGGCTCGCTCAGACGCAGAAGCCGGGCTTGAGGGCGCTGATGCGCGTCGGTCATGTCGACCCGGCCGCCGTCGACGAGTCGTCGATCGGTTTCCGGCTGGCCCCGCGTATCAATGCCTCGGGCCGGCTCTGCCGCCCGGAGGCCGCCCTCGCGCTGCTCCTGACCGAGGACGACCGCGAGGCGATGAAGCTCGCGGAGGAGCTCGAGTCGCTGAATCGCGAGCGGCAGGCGGTCGAGGAGCGGATTCTGCGCGAGGCGGTCGCCGAGGTCGAGTCGTGGCCCGAGGCGCGTCGCCGGCGCCGAGGCTACGTCGTCTGGGGCGAAGGGTGGCACGAGGGCGTGATCGGCATCGTCGCATCACGCCTCGTCGAGCGCTACAACCGGCCGGTCGTGCTGATCACCGGCACCGACGGCGACTGGAAGGGCTCCGGACGCTCGGTGCCCGCCTTCGACCTGCACGCAGGGCTCGGCGCCTGCGCCGCGTACCTCGAGCGTTTTGGCGGCCACCGTGCCGCTGCGGGCCTGACGATCGCCTCCGACCGTGTCGAGACGTTCGCGGCCGCGTTCGCCGCACACGCCGACGCAGCCCTGACCGACGACGACCTCCAGCCGGTGACGAGGGTGGACGCGATCGTGCCGGGCAGCAAGCTGAACCTCGACCTCTGCGCCGAGCTCGCGCGCCTCGCGCCGTTCGGGATCGGCAATCCCGGCGTGCTCCTGCTCGTCGACGGGTGCGAGCTGACCGATCTGGCAACGGTGGGCGACGGCAAGCACCTCCGCTTCCGCGTGCGCCAGCAGGGCCGCGACGCCGGAACGGCGATCGCCTTCGGCATGGGCGGGCACCTCGACCGGTTTCGCCATGAGGGGCGCTACGACATCGCATTTCGCCTCCAGGAGAACCGCTGGAACGGAGTGGTGGCGCCGCAGCTCGTCGTGCGGCGCGTCTTCGAGGCCGCCGAGGGCTTCGCCGAACTGCGCGAGCGGCTCGTGGCGCAGTGGCAGGCCGGCGAGGCGTCCTGGTCGCCGGAGGCGCGTCAGGTCTTCGCCGAGCTCGAACTGGCCGACGGCGCACGTCGCAGCCTGCTCGAATCGCAGGCGTTCAGAGCGATGCTCGAAGCGAGACCCGTGCTCGCTGCGGCGGCGTAGGCCTGGCCGCAGCGGCGTCGAGCTCGCGCAGCATGCGGGCGATGAGAAGCAGCTTCTTCGTCTGTCGACGGCGCGCGAACATCGGATCGTGTCGTTCATCGGCGGACGGCGGTTTCCTCCTGAGGGGTGAGCTGAGCCGGGCAACCTCGGGGGTACACTGAATCGGTGGCAGTGCTCGAACGGCATCAGGACCTCGTCGACGAGCTGATCGCCGAGGTCGAGGCCTACAAGCCGGACGTGGACCGCGATCTTCTGACGCGGGCGTTTCAGTACGCCGCCGACGCGCACGCCGGCCAGGTGCGCCAGTCGGGTCAGGAGTTCATCTACCACCCGTGGGGCGCCGCGAAGATCCTCGCCGGGCTCCAGCTCGACGAGCCGACGCTCGCCGCCGCCCTTCTGCACGACGTCGTCGAGGACACGTCCACGGACATCGACGAGTTGCGATCCGAGTTCGGCGAGGAGATCGCGCAACTCGTCGAGGGCGTCACCAAGCTGACCCGGGTCCGCTTCCAGAGCCGCGAGCATGCGGAGGCAGAGAACTACCGCAAGCTGATCGTGGCGATGGCGGAGGATCTTCGCGTGATCCTGATCAAGCTCGCCGACCGCCTGCACAACCTGCGCACGATCGAGTACCTCGGCAAGCAGAAGCAGTTGCAGAAGGCGCGCGAGACGCTCGAGGTTTACGCGCCGCTTGCGCACCGGCTCGGCATCCATGCGCTCAAGTGGGAGCTCGAGGACCTGGCGTTCCAGACGCTCCATCCGCGCAAGTACGAGGAGATCAAGCAGATGGTCGCCGAGCGGCGCACCGACCGCGAGGAGCACGTACGCGAGGCGGCGATGGTCTTGCAGAAGGAGCTCGACAAGGTCGACATCCCGGCCGAGATCTCGGGGCGGGCCAAGCACTTCTTCTCGATCTACGACAAGATGGCCAAGAAGGGTCGCGAGTTCAACGAGATCTACGACCTGACGGCGATGCGTGTGATCGCCGAGCGTGGAGGCGACGAGGGGACGCGCGACTGCTACGGCGCGCTCGGCCTGATCCACTCGCTGTGGAAGCCGATGCCCGGGCGCTTCAAGGACTTCGTCGCGATGCCCAAGTTCAACGGCTACCGAGCACTGCACACGACCGTGATCGGGCCGCAGGGGCGCCCGCTCGAGATCCAGGTGCGCACGCGGGAGATGCACGAGACGGCCGAGTACGGCGTCGCCGCACATTGGCTCTACAAGCGCGGCAAGAAGGACAAGGACACCGAGTGGGTCGCCTGGGTGAAGCAGCTGATGGACGAGAGCACGACTGACGAGGCCGACCCGCGCGAGTTCATGAAGACGTTCCGCACCGACCTCTTCGACGAGGAGGTGCATGTCTTCACGCCCAAGGGTCAGGTGAAGACGCTGCCCGCCGGAGCGACACCGATCGACTTCGCGTACGCCGTGCACACCGATGTCGGGCATCGCACGGTCGGCGCGAAGATCAACGGCCGCATCGTGCCGCTGCATTACACGCTCAAGAACGGCGATTTCGTCGAGATCCTCACGTCGAAGCAGGGAGGACGCGGCCCGTCGCGCGACTGGATGTCACTGGCGAAGAGCTCGCGTGCCCGCAACAAGATCCGCCAGTGGTACTCGCGCGAGACCCGCGAGGACGCCGAGGTGAAGGGGCGTGAGGCGCTCGAGCATGCGCTGAAAGGGCAGAACCTGCCATACACGAAGCTGCGCGGCTCGGCGACGCTCGCGCAGGTGATTCGCGAAACCGGGTTCAAGAAGGCGGAGGACTTCTACCTCGCACTCGGCTCCGGGAAGCTGCAGCCGAGCGTGATCGTCAACAAGGTCGTGCAGCGGCTGAAGACGGAGCAGGTTGCCGAGGTCGCGCCGGTGGTCACGAAGGCGCCGAAGACACAGCCGGTGTCGGGCTCCGACATGGGCGTGGTCGTCCCCGGGGTCACCGACGTACTCGTGCGGCTTGCGAAGTGCTGCACGCCGGTGCCGGGCGACCCGATCGTGGGCTACATCTCGATGGGCAAAGGCATCACCATCCATCGCGACGACTGCCCGAACGTGAAGGCGCTGCGCCGGAGCCCGGAGCGGTTCACCCCGGTCGACTGGGACGGCGCGATCTCTGCGAAGAGCTTCAGGGTGCAGATCGCGGTCGACTCCTGGGACCGCCCGCGCCTGCTCGAAGACGTCGCCCGGACATTCTCCGAGCACGGGGCGAACATCGTCAGCTACGGCGGTGTCGTCGAGGACCAGCTTGCGAAGAACTGGTACACGGCAGAGGTGGGCGACGTGGAGGGCCTGCGCGCCTTGCTTACGGCGCTGCGCAACGTCGAAGCCGTGTTCGACGCGTACCGCGTCACCCCGTCCTGAGGCGTTCCCTCGATCGAGGGATCGAGGTGATTTCGAGCGGGGTACCTCGACCGAGGGATAGCGCCGGAATGCGGGTGTCAGCCGATCTCGAAGGCGTTGATCCGCTCGCGGAACGGCTCGGGCACCGGCAGGGCCTTGCGCTCGTCGAGCGCGATGCAGACGACGGTTGCCTTCGCCGTCGCCATCAGGGTGTCACCGTCGTCGTCGATGCGGTACGCGGCATGGTCGTAGGTGATGCTTGTCGTCCCGATGCGTTCGACACGCACGAAGATCTCGAGCAGGTCGTCGAAGCGCGCGCCTGCGACGTACTCGACTGAGACGGCTCGCATCGCAAAGTCGACGTCTCCGAGCAGCACACGCCCGAGGTGCCTGTGGTATTCGGTGCGCGCGAGGTCGAAGTACGGCATGTAGCGGCCGTAGTAGACGACACCCTGGGCGTCGGTCTCGGAGAACCCGACCCGCTGGTAGGCCGCGTACCGAAACGGGGGCTTTCGGCCAGTGACGTGCCCGAGCTCGATCATGCCGCGATCCTAGCCACGCCCCGGTCGGTGCCAGGCACCGTCGGAACTGCACCAACTCTGCGCCGAGAGTGAAACGGACACTGGCACGCCGTGCTCGCTCGGCCTACCGTCGACCCCGATGGGCAGACCACTGAGGATCGAGGTGCCTGGCGGGTTCTACCACGTGCACACGCGCGGGAACGACCAACGGGACATCTCCTTCGGGAACTGGAGCGGGAGGCTCTTCGTCCGCGAGCTCGAGCGGGCGGCCCGGCGCCACGGTTGGCGGATCCTCGCGTACTGTCTCATGACGAACCATTACCACCTTGTGCTTCAGATCAACGAGACGCTGTCAGCCGGCATGTGCGAACTGAACGGGCGGTTCGCGACGACATCGAACTGGATCAACAAGCGCAAGGATCACCTGTTCGGGCGACGTTTCACGAGTCACCTGATCGAGGACGATGCGTACCTGCTCACGTCCGTTCGGTATGTGCTGCTCAACCCCGTTCGCTCGGGCGGCGCCCGCCGGCCGGAGCATTGGCGATCGAGCAGCATGCGGGCCACTCTCGGACTCGAGCGCCCGCCGGCGTGGCTCGACGCCGAGTTTGTGCTCGGCTACTTCGGCGCGACTCCGTCTTCAGCTCGTCGTCGCTTCAACGACTTCGTGGTCGACGGTATCGGGGGCTCCGTTCCGGTGCCTGGCACCGCTGGAGCTGCGCTGCCGCTCACCCGCGGATGATGCCGAGAACCTCGTCGCATTTCGCGTCCATCAGTTCCTGCGAGTCCGCCTCGAGGTTTAGCCGCAGCAGCGGCTCCGTGTTGGAGGGGCGCACGTTGAAGTGCCAGTCCGCGAAGTCGACGGAGAGGCCGTCGAGCTCGGAGACCCTGCCGTCGGGCCCGAAGCGCTCGGTGAGCTCCCGGAGTTTCGCCGGGACGTCTGCGACCGGTGTGTTGATTTCGCCCGTGATGAAGTAGCGGCTGCGGAACGGCGCGAGCACCTCGCTCAGCCGGCCGCGGCGCGAGACCAGCTCGCACATCAGGAGGAAGGGGATGGTGCCCGAGTCGGCCTGCGAGAAGTCGCGGAAGTAGTAGTGCGCCGATACCTCGCCACCGAACACCGCGTCTTCCTCGCGCATGCGCTGCTTGATGAACGCATGGCCGACCCGGTTGATCAGCGGGACGCCGCCCGCGTCGATGATCGCCTTCGGCACGGCTCGTGAGGCGCGAACGTCGTAGATCACCTTGCCGCCCGGCTCGCGGCCGAGAATCGTCTCCGCGAACAGCGCGGTCGTAAAGTCGCCGGGGACGAACTCGCCGGTGTCGTCGACGAAGAAGCAGCGGTCGGCATCGCCGTCGTAGGCGACGCCGAAGTCGGCGTCCTCGCTGCGTGTCTTGTCGATGATGAACTTGCGATTCTCGGGCAGCAGTGGGTTCGGCTCGTGGTTGGGGAACGAGCCGTCCGGTTCGAAGTAGCACCGGACGACGTCGAGCATCGGCAGCCGGTCCAGGACGGGGGGCAGCATCGCTCCCGCCATGCCGTTCGCCGCGTCGATCACGATGCGGAGCGGGCGAAGGGCCGAGCTGTCGACGAACGAGAGGACGCGGTCGACGAACGCTGCCCAGACGTCTTCCTCGCGGATCTCTCCGCGGGCCGCGTCGCGCCAGACGGCGGCGACAGCGCGGTCGCGCACGTCGAGGAGCCCCGACTCGCCGCCGACCGGCAGCGCGCCGCGACGAACGATCTTCATCCCCGTGTACTGCTTCGGATTGTGCGACGCGGTGACCATCAGTCCGCCGTCGAGCTCGAGGCTGCCGACGGCGAAATACAGCATCTCGGTGCCGACCAGGCCGAGGTCGAGCACGTCGGCGCCGGCGTCGGCAGCGCCCTCGATCACAGCACGAGCCATCGACGGCGCGGACAGGCGCATGTCGCGTCCGACGGCGATCGAGGCGGTCTCGAACTGCTCCACGTAGGCGCGACCGACCGCGTAGGCACCTGCCTCGTCGAGCTCGGCCGGGTAGATCCCACGGACGTCATACGCCTTGAAGACCTTCGGGTCGAGCACGCATCCGAGCCTACCTACGCGCCGAGGATCTCCTTGATCGCCTCCGTCGAGGCCGGGGTCGGAGATTCCGAGATCACCGTCGCCGGGCGCTCGAACCGTGCGAGCGCGTCCCGCAGCGGCTCCGCGCGCAGTGTCCCCTCGCCGTATGGCAGGTGCTTCGTCTCGTTCCGGTTCGCGAACTGGATGTCCGAAAAGTGGATGTGAAACGGTGCGCCGGGCTCGATCACGGCGTCCGCCTGCGCCAGGGCGGCGACGAACGGCTCCGCCGACGTGAACGCCCCGTCGGACGTCGCGTGCAGATGGGCGAAGTCGAGCACGGGCCGCACCCAGTCGAGGCGCGAGGCGATCTCGCAGACGTCGTCGATCGAGCCGAGCTCGCGCACACGGCCCATCACCTCGACCCCGAACGGCACTGCGCGTTCTTTCCCTTCGAGCCGCTCCCGGAGCTCGCCGAGCTGCTCGACGACGGCCGCCAGGGCATCCTCGCGCGTCCTGCCGAGCAGGAAGCCGGGATGGAACACGACCAGCTCGGCCCCGGCCGTCTTCGCGATTCCGGCCGAGTGGTCGAGCATCCCCACGGCCATGTTCAGCTTCTTGCCGCGCTCGGCATGGCCCATGAAGCCGGCGATTGGAGCGTGCACCGACAAGACGATGCCGGCCGCCGCGCAGCGGTCACCAAACTCGGCAGCGAAGTCGTAGTCCATCCAGAAGCGTCCTTCGAAGTCGATCTCGCAAGCGGTGTGCCCGTGCTCGACGAGCGCAGCCACAGCCGCTTCCGGGGACTCTCGAGCCGGGACCCGCGCGGGGCCGTAGTGGAGCTTGAGCGACATCGCGGTGCGCCGAGCCTAGATGCTCGGGCTGCGGAATCGCCACAGCGGAGTCCGTCCGATTCCCTTTCTACTCTGAGGCGCATGTCCGCGCGCCCGTCCCGCATCGACCTGCTCGAGCTCGACATCGACCTGCGGCTCGCCGACCTGTGGCGTGAGGCGTCAGGGATCAGCGAGTGGTCGCTTGACGTCGTGGCGGCCTTTATGCGGGCCGCGTACGGCAAGGGTTACTGCGACGCGCTGACCGAGGATGCACCCGGCTCACTTTGTGCCGATCACGGCTATCGCGTGCCTGCGCGTCAGCAGACCGCGAACGCCGACGCGAGCTAAGCTAGGGCCGTGCCCACGCGCAGTCCCGCGCGGCTTGTCGTCGCCCTTGGAGTGGCGGCCGTTCTGGCCGTCTTCCTGCTCTACACCGCAGTCGCGGGCAACTCGACGCCGACCTTGACGCCCAGCCAGCTGACCGGCCACGCCGGCAAGCTCGCGGTCGTCGGCGTCGTCGTCGCGCCGGTGCGCGGCGATTCGCACTCGGCGGGTGGCCTGCGCTTCGGCCTGAAGAACATCGACGGCAAGAGCGGCATCGTGCCGGTCGTCTATCACGGCGACAGTCCGCCGCCGCTCTTCACAGTCGGCCGCAGCGTCGTCGTCAGTGGCAGCTATGCCCACGGACGGATGACGGGCAACAACATCCTCACCAAGTGCCCGTCCAAGTACACGGCGACGGCACCGAAGGCCTAGCCGGCTAGATGGCTGATCTCGGTCGCGCCGCCCTCGTTCTCAGCCTGGGCCTCTCGGTGTACGCGCTTGTGGCAGGCGTCACGTCCGCACTGACGAACCGCCGCCGGCTCGCGTCGTCGGCACGCAACGCGCTCTACTGCAGCTTCGCCACGACCCTGATCGCGGCGGTCGTCCTGGCCGTCGCCCTGGTGCGCCACGATTTCACGTTCTCGTACGTCGCAGCACACACCAACCGTACGCTTCCCACGGCCTATGCGTTGAGCGCGTTCTGGGGCGGGCAGGAAGGGTCGTTGCTCCTCTGGCTCCTTGTGCTCACCGGGTACGGCGCGCTGTCGGTTGCGCTGAATCGCAAGCTGCTGCGCGACCTGACCGCCTGGGTCGTGCCGGTGTTCGGCGGGATCGCTTCGTTCTTCGCATTCGTGCTCGTTGCCGTCGCGACGCCGTTCGGCACGCAGACCGCGCCGCTCGACGGGGCCGGCCTGACGGCGAGCCTGCAAAACCCGTACATGGTCGCCCATCCTCCGATGCTGTACCTCGGCTACGTCGGTCTCTCGGTGCCGTTCGCCTTCGCCGCCGGCGCGATGCTCTCGGGCAACACCGACGAGCGCTGGCTCGTGGCGACGCGCCGCTGGACGCTTGCCGCGTGGGCCTTCCTCGGCTTCGGTCAGCTGCTCGGCGCCCATTGGGCGTATGTCGAGGTGGGCTGGGGCGGCTACTACGCCTGGGACCCGGTGGAGAACGCCGCGCTGATGCCGTGGCTCGCGGCGACGGCGTTCCTGCACTCCGTGATGATCCAGGAGCGAAAGGGCATGCTGAAGGTCTGGAACATGGTGCTCGTCGCGCTGGCCTTCGAGCTGTCGGTGTTCGGCACGTTCCTGACCCGGTCGGGCGTCGTGAACTCGATCCATTCGTTTGCCAAGAGCTCGATCGGCTCGTGGTTCCTGGTGTTCGTCGTGATCTCATCGCTCTTCTCGCTCTGCCTGATCATGTTCCGCCTGCCTCTCCTCAAAGCTCGCACGAAGCTCGAGTCGGCTCTCTCGCGGGAAGCAGCGTTCCTCTACAACAACCTGTTGCTCGTTGCGCTTTGCCTGACCGTGCTCTGGGGCGTGCTCTTCCCGATCCTCACCCAGCTCGTAAAGGGCGAGACGCGCACGATGGGCAGGCCGTACTACGACTTTTTCCTGCGCATCTTCGGGCTACCGCTCTTGCTGCTGATGGGCATCGGGCCGTTGATCGCCTGGCGGAAGACGAGCGTTCGTGCGCTCCTCCGCACGCTCGCGTGGCCGATCGCGGTCACGGTGGTGTGCGGCCTCGTGCTCCTCGCCGTCGGGGCGGGCTCGTCGAAGCCGGGGATCATCGCGTATACGTTCTCGGCGTTCGTGCTGGCCTCGATCGTGCTCGAGCTCGTTCGCGGTACACGTGCCACCGGTTCGCTCTTCCTGCTCGTGTCGCGCAACCGGCGCCGCTACGGCGGCTACGTCGTGCACGCGGCGATCGTCCTGCTCGCGATCGGCATCGCCGGGTCGAGTGCCTACGGCCGGTCGAAAGAGGTGCGGCTCGTGCCCGGTCAGAGCACGACGCTTTCCGGCTACACGTTGACGTTGCGCAACGTGACAGTGACGCCGACGCCGCAGGCGATCGAGACGCGCGCGATCTTCAGTGTGCGCGGCCGCTGGAACGGAACATTGTCGTCGGGCGACAACCAGTACTTCTTCCCGCCGGAACCGTCGCGTGAGGTGGGGATCAAGACGAGCTGGCTGCGCGCAGAGGATCTCTACGTGATCGCCGACGACGTCAACCCGAAGACGAAGGTCGTCTACGCCCAGGTGCTCGTGAAGCCGCTGATCAACCTCATCTGGGTGGCCGGGTTCGTCTTCCTGCTCGGGGCCGGCGTCGCGCTCTGGCCGGACGCGCGGGAGCAGCGGCGGCTCGTGACCCGGCTCGCGCCCGCCCGGGCATGACGATCGTTCTCGGCACGCTGCTCGCCGCGGTCGCGGTGCTGCTCGTCGCGCTGCCGTTCCTGCGCGAGCCCGTTGCCGGGGACGACCGGCTCGACAGGCCGGGTGAGGAGGAGGAGCGGCGTCTCGGGCTCGTCGAGCAGCGCGACCAGGCGCTCGCGGCGCTGAAGGAGCTCGAGTTCGACCATCGCACGGCGAAGATCGGCGACGACGACTACCGCGAGCTCGTCGGGCCGTTACGCCAGGCTGTTGCCCGGGCGCTGCGGGCGATCGAGGGAGATCAGCCGAGGATCCCGCAGGAGTAAGCGTGCCCGGCGGCGAATCGTCCGCCATGCGGCGGATCCTGCTCGCCGTCGTCGTTGTGCTCGTGTGCGCCACGCCCGCGTTCGGCGACGACATTGGCAAAAAGCACCAGATCGACTCGAAGATCGCCTCGCTGCAAGGGCACCTCGCAGCGCAGAAGCAGCGTGAGCAGGCGCTCCGTAACGAGGTCGACGGGTACACGGCGCGCATCCGGTCGCTCGAGGCCAAAGTGGGCGACGTTTCGCTACGGCTTTCGACGCTCGAGAGCGACCTCTCCTTGCACCAGCAACGCCTCACCGCGCTGAACCAGCTCTACACGATTCAGACGACGAGGTTTCGGTTCCTCGAGGCGCAGTATGCAACGTCGATTAGGACGTTGAATACGCGCCTCGTCGAGATCTACGAGTCCGAGCCCGCTTCGACGCTCGACGTGGTGTTGGGAGCGCGCAGCATCCAGGATGCCCTCGACCAGGTCCAGTACATGAACGAGATCGGCGACCAGGACCGCCGGATCGCCGCTCAGGTGCGTTCCGCCAAGCTCCAGGTCGCAGCTGTGCGCGCGACGACGATCGGGTTGCGCGCGACCGTGCGCGGCGAAACGGCGATCATCTCGGCCCGCACTGCGCAGACCCGCGACGTGCGAAACCAGCTCGTGGGCGCTGCGACCAGTCTTTCGACCACGAAGCAGTCGAAGCTCACCGATCTCTCGAAGCTCACCGCCGCCGAGCAGGCCGAAGCACAGGAGATCGACGCGCTCCAGGCGGCGAGCAACGACATCGCGGCGCGCATCCGGGCCGCCCAGGCGCAGAACGGATCGACCGGGGCGACGGTGACACGCTCGTCCGCCGGTCTCATCTGGCCCGTGAATGGGCCGATCACGAGCCCGTTCGGCTGGCGCTGGGGACGCCTGCACCAGGGCATCGACATCGGCGCCAACACCGGCACGCCGATCAAGGCCGCCGCGGCCGGGACGGTCATCTACTGCGGCTGGGAGTCGGGCTACGGCAACCTGGTCGTGATCGACCACGGCGGCAACCTCGCGACGGCCTACGGTCACCAGTCCGCGATTGCGGTCACTTGCGGCCAGCGCGTCAGCCAGGGTCAAGTGATCGGCTACGTCGGCTGCACCGGCGAGTGCACCGGCCCGCACCTGCACTTCGAGGTCCGGATCGACGGCAACCCCGTCGACCCGATGGGCTATCTGTAAGACACCTCAGAACGCGCGAGGGTCTGCCAGGGAAAGTGCGCCGAGTGCAGCGGCGACGGTGAGCGGCACGAGCGCGAGGCCGAGAAGCGACGACTGCTTGAGCGACGGCTGAGCGCCAACCCGGCGTGCCGCTCGGTACCAGAGATATGCCGACAGCGAGCCGGTGGCGGCGAGGTTTGGGCCGAGGTTCAACCCGATGAGCAGCGGGAGCGGATGCGCGGGCGCGTGAGCTGAAAGCAACGCGGCGGCGGGGAGGTTGTTGATCGCCACGCTCGCGACCGTTCCGAGAGCGGCAGCTTCGACACCTCCGAGCTGGCCGAAGAGCGAGGCCGGGCCGCTCCAGCGCCGGGCAAGCGTGCCCACGGATACCGAAAGCAGGAACAGGCCCACGAGGACGTGCGGGGACAGTTTCGGCCGTAGTCGCCGCACTGCTACTGCGGCGATTCCGATGATGAGTACGGGCAGCGCGGCGTTGCGCAGAACGAGGATCAGCGCGGTTGCTGCGACGGTCACCGCCACGCCGAGCCCGAAGTGAAGCGGAGCGAGCGGATCCGGGTTTCCGCCGAGGGTCTTGGGCCGGTAGACGATGGCGACGAAGGCGATCGTGAGCGTGACGACAGCAAGCCACGGGAGCACCATCGTCTTGGCGAACGCGGCACCCGAGAGCGGCTCGTGTGCGAGCACGATCAGGTTGGTCAGATTCGATCCGGGCAGGAGCAGCGAAGCACCGTTCGCCATGAACAGGGCGCCGTAGAGGAACGGTCGTTCGTCGCAGTCGCGCTGCCTCGCTGCGTGCAGGATGATCGGGGTCACGAAGACCACGGCTGTATCGAGGTTCAGAAGGGCCGTGACAGCCGCGTCGAGACCGAGCAGCGTGGCAAGGAGCACAACCGGGCCGCCTCCGATCCGCTCGATCCGCGTGCCGATTGCCGCGAAGAGGCCATCGGCCTCGACTACGGTGCCGATCAGAAGCAGGCCCGTGACCAGAACGAACGGTGGCCATGCCTGCGCGGCTGCCTGAAGGATCGCTTCTGCCACCGCCACGAACGTACCCGGCCGCGGAGCGCCGGTGGTGAGGAGTCCGATGACGGAGAATTCGGCCGGCGCCGAATCAGGTTCAGTGGGGTGGGGCCGGCAAGATGATCAGAGTTCAGAGTCCCTGAGGTGCTGAACCAGAATCTCGCGTCCGTCGCTGAGCCACTTCCGCGCCCGGTTGATGTTCGGCCCGTCTGGCGCGAGCGCGACCGTCTCGGCCTGAAGCTCAGTCATGACGATCAGAGCACGATGAGGATCCGGGTCTGTTAGCGCCTCCTCGATCCGTTCAGCCAGGCGTTCAGGCTTGTGGACCAACGTGGCGGCCCGATCCGCGAGCCGCTTGAGTGTCGGCTGCCAGACATGGTTCAGCGCGAAAACGATGCGGACGACCCGCGACGCGTCATCGGCCATGCGCTCGACAAGCGCGAGCCGTTCTCCCGGGCGGACGAGGGTCAACAGACCCGCAGCTGCGAACCCGCCCCAGGTAAGGGCTGCATCCTCGATGCGTTCCCTCGCAAGCTCGTCCGGGTAGTAGCGGAGTCGCTCCTGCCACTGCGCCAGCCGCCCCGACGTGCGTAAGGCGACCCCGTTGGCTATCGCGTCGGCAGTCGCGGAGAGATCGCCCGCGAAGATGGCATCGATCGCGGTCGCGGCGTGCGCGTGCGACCACCAGATCAGCTCGACCGGGACGCCGTTGCGGTAGCCCGATACACGCTTCGTCGGCATGCCCTGCTGGCCCCACGTTCCAAGGTCGGTAACGCCAGACGCGGAGGCCAGCAAGAAGCACTCATCGAGGTCGAGTTCGTCCTGGGTCACGATCAGCATCTCGATGTCGGAGACGTCGTCCGCGACACCGCGCGAGACACTCCCCGTCAGCACCACCTCGTCGACCCTCAGGGGAAGCGCGTCCGCTATCCCCTGCGCAGTCGAGCGCAACTCGACACTCCGCGCCGTCACCGTCACTCGACCACCCTACGTCGCGGGCTGGAGATCAACGAGTGGCTAGGTGAGGCATTCGCTCTTCGAATCTGATTCGCGAGGCCTTCGGGATGCCGCGGCAGGCCGAAACTCGCGACTCTGATTCGGCGTAGCCGAACCAGAGTCAGTCGCGTGCGCGAGCGTTCTCACGCCCGAGCCGGCAGGATTTCTACAGCCCGGCGACCTGGAAGATCAGGAACGCGTTCAGCGCAACGATCAGGGTTGCGACTGCCGACGCGGCGACGGTCGTGATCCGCCGGTTGACGAGCGCGCCCATCACATCGCGGCGCGCCGTGAAGACGACGAGTGGGATCAGCGCGAACGGGATGCCGAAGGACAGGATGACCTGCGAGATGACGAGCGTCCTCGAGGGGTCGACGCCGATCGCGATCACGATGAACGCCGGGATCATCGTCACCAGGCGGCGCACCGTGACCGGGATCTGGCGGCGGATGAACCCCTGCATCACGACCTGGCCGGCGAGGGTGCCGACCGCAGAGCTCGAGAGCCCCGAAGCGATGAGGGCAAGCGCGAACAAAACGCTCGACGCACTGCCGAGAATCGGTTGGAGGGTCTTGTGCGCGCTCTCGAGCGAATCGACATGCAGAAGGCCGCTCTTGAAGAACGTCGAGGCCGCCATCACGAGCATCGCCACGTTGATCAGGCCTGCGATGCCCATCGCGATGATCACGTCGAGGCGGGTGTACCGGAGAAGGGTCTGTGCGTCCTTGTCGGTCTCGGGCACGAGGCGATCCTGGGTGAGCGCGGAGTGCAGGTAGATGACGTGCGGCATCACCGTTGCGCCGAGGATTCCCACCGCGAGCAGGACGGCCTCGCTCGATCCGAACTGCGGGTCGACCGCGTGCTTGAACACGGCGCCGTAGTCGGGATGCGCGAACGTCAGCTCGGCGATGTAGCAGGCGCCGATCACGCCGATGAGCACCGCGATCACCGCCTCGAACGGGCGGAAGCCGTAGCGCTGGAGGCCCAGGATCGCGAACGCCGCGACGCCCGACACGAGCGCTGACAGAAAGAGCCCCCAGCCGAAGAGCAGGTGGAATCCGATCGCCGCGCCGAGGAACTCGGCCAGGTCGGTGGCCATGGCGATCGCCTCCGCCTGGAGCCAGAGCATGATCGTCGTGCGGCGGGAGTACCGCTCGCGGCAGAGCTCGGGCAGGTTGCGGCCGGTCGCGATCCCGAGCTTCGCCGAGAGCGTCTGGATCAGCATGGCGAGCAGGTTCGCGCCGACGATCACCCAGACGAGCCGGTAGCCGAACTGCGATCCGCCGGCGACGTTCGTCGCGAAGTTGCCCGGGTCGATGTAGGCGACGCAGGCGATGAAGGCCGGCCCGAGGAACGGGAGAATGCGGAAGCGTGTGCGGTGGAGGGCCTCGTCGACCGTGCGGAGACCCTCGGGCAGTTCGGCCCGGGAGGCGATCACCCTGAGATTTTAGCCGGACCTAAACTTCAGCGGAGGAGCCGCAGGTCGGGCAGGTTCCGGTAGCGCTCTTCGAGCTCGAAGCCGTAGCCGACGAAGAACTCGTCCGGAATCGTGAAGCCGACGTAGCGCACCGGCAGGTCGTCGACGAGCCGGCGGTACGGGCGGTCGAAGAGCGTCGCGATGTGCAGCGAGGCCGGCCCGCGCAGCGCCAGCGAGCGTACGAGGTAATGCATCGTCAGGCCGGTGTCGATCACCGCGTCCACGAGTACGACGTCGCGGCCGGCCAGCTCGACGTCGATGTCCTTGAGGAAGCGGATGCCATGATCGTCCTCGCCGTAGCCGGCAAGCTCGATGAAGTCGAGGTGGTGGTGGATCGGGATCGCGCGCGAGAGGTCGCAGAGAAACGGGATGCATGATTTGAGCGAGCCGATGAGGAGCGGCTCGCGGCCGCCGTAGGCACGCGCGAACTCGCCGCCGATCTCGCGGACGCGACCGCGGATCTCATCGCCTGCGAGGAAGACCTCGCTGATCCGTTCGTCGTGTAGGGCCAGTGCGCTCAGGAGGCCTTCCGCAGGCCGTACCGCGCTGCGAGTCGTTCGAAGTCGCGCTCGTAGAAGAGCTTGATCTTGATGTGCGGGTACAGCGTACGCAGCTTGCGCAACTTCCGGTTCTTGCGGGTGACGAGCGACTGCTTCATCACGGTCACCTCGAGGTAGAGATCCTGGTCGGGCAGGTAGAAGTCGGGCGAGAACGCTTCGGTCACGCGCCCGTCCGCGTCGCGCTCCAGCACGAAGGTCGTGGGCTCGTACAGCCACGGGATGCCGTACCAGTCGAGCACCTTCGCGTACTCGAGTTCTGCGGGGTTGGCAAAACGCGGCGGCTCGTCGCCGCAATATGCCTGGAAAACAGGTGTTTCCGGCACCACTGAAGCCACAGTAGCAGCGGCCCCGGATGCCCTAGACTGGGCCGGGATGGGGGTGACGATCGCTCATGTGTCAGATCTCCACTGCGGCGACCCGCATTTCGTGCCGGACCTGATGGAGAGGGCGATCGCGGAGGTCAACGATCTGAAGCCCGACATCGTCGTCTGCTCAGGCGACCTGACGACGTTCGGGTTCAAGGAGGAGTACGCCCAGGCGAGGCGCTACCTCGACCGGATCGAGTGCGAGTCGGTCGTCGTCGTACCCGGAAACCACGACTCTCGGAACGTCGGTTACGTGCACTTCGAGCAGTTGTTCGGTGAACGCAACTCGGTGCTCCGGAAGGCCGGCGTCACGGTCGTCGCGGTCGACTCGACCGAGCCCGACCTCGACCACGGGCAGATCGGCCGGGGACGCTACGGCTTCATCGAGGAGCAGTTCGCGGCGGAGCCGTCCGAGTTGCGCATCTTCGTGCTCCACCACCACCTGTTGCCGATACCCGGCACCGGCCGCGAGCGGAATGTCGTCTACGACGCCGGCGACGCGATCGAGTGCCTGCAGCGCGCGGGCGTCCACCTCGTGCTCTCGGGGCACAAGCATGTGCCCTACGCGTGGAAGCTCGAGAGCCTGTTCGTCGTCAACACCGGCACGGTGTCGACGCTGCGCCTCCGCGGTAACACACGTCCCTGTTACAACGTCGTCGAGGTCTCCGGCACCCACGTCGAGGTGTGGCGCCGCTATCCGTTCCACGGGCAGGAGCGGATCATCCAGTTCGATCTCGCCACCGGCGAGTACGAGAAGTACACCGGTCGCATCGAGCGCGAGGTCAGCGCGCGCCGGTGAGTGAAGGATCGTCAGGGGCGTGAGGGCGATCGCGCTGATCGACGGGGAGCACTACGCGCCCGTGGTCCGCGATGCACTCGAGACGCTGCCGTACGACTGGCTCGGAGCGATTATGGTCGGCGGGACGGAGAAGCTACGGGGTGACGTCGACTACGGCGTCCCGCTCGTCGAGTCGTTCGACGGAGCGGACGTGGTTGTCGACCTGTCGGACGAGCCGGTGCTCGGTCCGGCGGAACGTCTGCGCTGGGCGTCGCGGGCGCTCGCGGCCGGCCTCCCCTATGTGGGCGCCGACTTTCGGTTCGACCCGCCCGTGTTCGAGCCGTTCCACCTCCCGTCGATCGCCGTGATCGGCACCGGCAAACGGGTGGGGAAGACGGCCGTCACGACGCAGCTCGCGCGGCTTCTTGCCCGCGACCGCAGCGTCCTCGTCGTGTCGATGGGCCGCGGCGGGCCACCCGAGCCCGAGGTGATCGAGACGCCGCCGTCGCTCGACGAGCTCCTCGAACGCTCGCGCTCCGGGCGCCACGCCGCCTCGGATCATCTCGAGATCGCCGCGCTTGCCGGCGTGCCCACGATCGGCTGCCGACGGACGGGCGGTGGGCTCGCAGGCGCGGTCTTCGCCTCGAACGTGGCGGCCGGTGCGGCGCTCGCGGCGGCGCGGCGCCCCGATGTGGTCGTATTCGACGGGAGCGGGGCTGCAATCCCGCCGGTCGACGTCGACCGGCGCGTGCTCGTGGTCGGCCGGGACGACGATCTCGATGCGTACCTGAACCTCTACCGCCGCCTGATCTCCGACACGGTGATCCGGATCGGCGAAGACGTGGAGCTCGTGCTCTCGCCGGAGGCGCCGCTCACGGGGCGCGTCGCGGTCTTCACAGCCGGGGCCGTCGACGTGTCGCATCTCGAAGCGGAGATCGTGCACGTCTCCCCGAATCTCGCGAACCGCGAGGCCCTTCGATGCGAGCTCGCAGCTCTCGAGGCCGATACGTATCTCGTCGAGCTGAAGGCGGCCGCAGTCGACGTGGTCGCGGAACATGCATGGGCGAACGGCCGGCAGGTCGTGCTGGCGAGAAACGAGCTCGTCGGCGAGAGAATCGACGAGGTGCTGCTCGCCGCAGCGCCGGTGGCGGCGCGCGGATGAGCCAGCGCCGCCACGGCGAGCCGCTCCCGCTCGGCGATTCCGGGCTGCCGTATTCGAAGGGGCTGATGGCGCGCGCGCTGATCGCCGTCGGGGTGCCGGCCGACCACGCCTACCAGCTGGCGCGCCGCGTCGAGCTCGACCTGGCCGAGCGTGACGGCCGGGCGGCCGAAATGCCTCGGCTCGAGCAGCTCGCCCGGGAGGTTCTGGGTGCCGACGAGGGCGACCGCGCGGTCGGTCGCCTCAGGCGCCTTGCCGATCTGCAGGCGCTCGACGTGCCGGTCATTCTGCTGATCGGCGGCTCCACCGGGACCGGCAAGTCGACCGTTGCGGCCGAGGTCGCGCATCGCCTCGGTATCACCCGTGTGGCGTCGACCGACTTCATCCGTCAGACGATGCGTGCGTACTTCTCGCCCGACTTTCTGCCGACGATTCACTCTTCGAGCTTCGAGGCGGGAGCGGCACTTGAAGGGGAGGTGACCGGCGAGCCGACGATCGCGGGGTTCGTCGACCAGTGCCGGCACGTGTGCGTGGGTGTCGATGCCGCCGTCCGTCGCGCGCTCACGGAGGGTTGGTCGATGGTGCTCGAAGGCGTGCATCTCGTTCCCGGGCTCGTGCCGACCCAGCTCGAGGGGGCACTGCTCGTTCATGTGGTGATCGAGATCGCCGACGTCGAGGTGCATCGCTTGCACTTCCACGTACGCGATTCGACGACCGGAGGCGTCCGCGCGATGGACAAGTACCTCGATCGGCTCGACGCGATTCGCAGCATCCAGAGCTACATCGTCGGGAGGGCGGAGCGCGAGGCGGTGCCTGTGGTCGAGAATGCGAATGTGGAGCGCACGATCGACCAGGTGATCGAGCTCGTCATGCAGGCGGCCGAGCGAACGCGGCTGACCGCGTGACTCAGCAGAGCGACGACACACGCGGGCTCTGCCAGTGCGAGACGTTCGCGCGCGTCACCGAACGGGCTGCGCTGGCCGCAGCGCGCTGGCTCGGCCGCGCCGACATGGAGGCCGCGGAAGAGGCCGCGTTCTCCGGTGCGCGACTCGCACTCGAACGCATGCCGATCAGCGGTCACGTGGTGATCGGGGCGCACGAGGGTGCGGAGCAGCTCGGCGCGGGCTCGGAGATCGGCATGGGTGGCGAGGAGTTCGACCTCGCGCTCGACCCGCTCGAAGGACGCTCGGTCGTCGCACGGGGCGGGACGAATGCGATCTCGATGATCGCGGCGGCCCCTCGTGGGTCGATGCCGTCGCTGCCCGACATGTACATGCGCAAGATGGCGGTCGGCCCGCGCGTCCGCGGGAAGATCTCGCTGTCCGATCCGGTCGGCGACAACATTCGCTCGATCGCCGATGCCTTCGGCCGGATGGTCAACGACGTCACGGCGATTGTTCTCGACCGGCCCAGGCACCACGACCTGATCGAGGAGATCCGTGCGTCGGGCGCCCGCATCAAGCTGATCCAGGACGGCGACGTCACTGCGTCGATCAGCGCGGCGGTGCGTGGGACGAACGACCACCTGGCGATCGGCATCGGCGGCACCCGCCAGGCGGTGCTCGCCGCGGCAGCCCTGCGCTGCCTCGGCGGCGAGCTGCAGGCTCAGCTCTGGCCGACCCGCCGGGCCGAGATCGTCGAGGCGCAGGAGCACGGGATCGCAGACGTCGAGCGAATCTTCACGATCGACGACCTCGCGCCGCAAGAGGTGATCGTGGCCGCCACCGGCGTCTCGAACGGCGATCTCCTGCATGGAGTTCGCTTTCTCGCCGACTCGGCCCGGACGCACTCGCTCGTCATGTGCACCCGCTGCAACTGGGTGCGGTTCGTCGACGGCATCCACTTCTTCGCCCGCGACCGGCGCGAAGAGGTCCGGCTGAGCTGAGCCCTCAGCTAGCCTGGCGTCATGCCCAGCAAAGAAGACGTCGTCGAAGCACTGCGACAGGTGGAGGATCCGGAGCTCGGAATGGACATCGTCGAGCTCGGGCTCTTCTACGACGCCGAGGTCGAGGGCCCGAACGTGAAGGTGCAGTACACGCTGACGTCGATGGGCTGCCCGGCCGGCGCGATGATCCAGGAGGACATCGAGCGCGTGATCCGGGAGATCCCGGGGGTCGAGGCCGTCGAGAGCGAGCTGACGTTCGAACCGCCGTGGACACCCGACAAGATGTCGGACGACGCCAAGTTCATCCTCGGCTTCGGCTAGAACGAGCGGATCTGCGCCGGAAACCGGCGCTGGTCGTCCCTTCCTTCTTCATACCGCTGCCGCCCTTCGGTTCTTACCGGGTGTGTCGAGAGTGGGGTTGTCAAGCAGGTTTTCCCCTTTCGTTGGCTATTGAGGAGTGATTCAGGTGAAGAGGCAGCGGCTCTACATCATCTCGGCGGTTTTGGCGGTGGCGTTGGTGGCGGCCGCAACGGCGGTGGCGGGGACGTTGACGGCGACCGCGACGGTTGCCGGGACGGCGGGTGTTTCGTTGAATTTGCCGGCGAACCCGTCGCTTTCGGACACGTTGAACGGGACCGATCAGACGGTCTCCTATGCGCCGCTGTTGGGGGTGGTCGATGCGCGTGGTTCGGGTGCGGGCTGGAACCTGCAGATCTCGGCGACCGCGTTCTCGGACGGGGCCGGCCATAGCTTGGCTGCGGGCACCGTTTCGGCTGCTGCGCAGGCCTGCAGTGCGGGCAGTTCCTGCACGGCGGCTGTCAACTCCGGGATCACCTTGCCGTTGACGGTCTCGACGACAGCGGCGAAGTTCTTCAACGCCGCGCTGAACAGCGGCCTGGGCAAGCTCGACGTCACCCCGACCGTGCAGGTGCTGATCCCCGGCAACAGCTACGCCGGCACCTACACCTCGACCGTCACCCTCGCAGCCACCACCGGCCCGTAAGACCAGCGCGAGAAGACACGCTGCCTCGAAGCGCCCCGGCCACCAGCCGGGGCGCTGCTTGTTTCAGGCCGGGATCGAGAGGATGACCTTGCCGAACTGGTCGCCGGCTTCGAGGCGCTCGTGCGCCGCCCGCGCCTGCGCGAGCGGGAACACCGAGTCGACGACGGGGCGCGCCTTGCCGGCTTCGATCAGGTCGCAGACGCCACGGAAGTCGTCCGGCGTCCCCATCGACGAGCCGAGCACCGACAGCTGCTTCCACCACAGACGGTGTAGCCCTGCGGGCGGATTCGGGCCCGTGGTCGCGCCGCAGACGACGATCCGCGCCTCCGCGCGAGCCGCCTCGAGCGTGCGCTTCCACGTCGCCTCGCCGACATCGTCGACCACGACGTGCGCGCCCCCGCCTGTCGCCTCCTTGACCGCCGCGACGACGTCGCCCGTTGCGTGGTTGACCGCCACGTCGGCGCCGAGCTCGCGCGCCCGGGCGAGCTTCTCGTCGCTCGACGAGGTGACGACGACGTGCGCGCCGAGGGCCTTCGCAATCGAGAGCGCGGCGACCGCGACGCCGCCGCCGATCCCCCACACGAGCACCCATTCGCCCGCCTGCAGCCGGGCGCGGGTGACGAGCATGCGGTGGGCAGTGAGGAACGTGAGCGGGAACGCCGCGGCTTCCTCGAAGGAAAGCCCGCCGGGGATGGGGTGGATGTAGTCGCGCGGGATCGCCACGAGCTCGGCATGCGTCCCATCCATCGTCTCTCCGACGATGCGCATCTTTCCGTCGTTCATGATCCCCGGATTGATCACGACACGCTGATCCGTACCGGCGATCACTCCCGCTCCGTCGGCCCCGAGGATGCGCGGCTTGGGGACGGACGGCAGCCCCTTGCGGATCCACACGTCGAGATGGTTGAGCGAGGCCGCGCGCAGCTCGACGAGCACCTCGCCGTCGCCCGGCGTCGGATCGGGGACGTCCTCGTAGCGGAGGACCTCGGGCCCGCCGTCCTCGTGGATCCGGATTGCCTTCATGCGGGCACAATCCTTGCATGACGGCCGAAGAGATTCGCCGGTTGGCGAAAGAGCTTCGTCTGGACGCCGTCGGCGTCGCGCGCGCCGAGGCCTACGTCGAAACTGAGCGGCACATCCTCGATCGGCGTGCACGCGGGCTGTTCGCCGAGATGAAGTTCACGATGGCGCAGCCCGAACGGTCGTGCCACCCGGAGACACTGCTCGACGACGCGCGCAGCGTCGTGTCGGCGGCGCTCTGCTACTGGACGCCCGAGGAGCCGCTCGCACCCGGGGAAGGGCGGCTTGCGCGCTACACGTGGTCGGACGCGTACGCGGAGCTCCGCGACAAGCTCGATGCGCTCGGCCGCAGGCTCGGCGGCGGCTACCGCGTGCTGGTCGACCAGAACCAGCACGTCGACCGTGAGGCCGCGGTGCGCAGCGGGGTCGGCTTCTACGGCAAGAACACGATGCTGATCACGCGCCGGCACGGCTCGTGGGTCGTGCTCGGAACCCTCGTCAGCGATCGTGAGCTCGAGGCGACGCCGCCGCTTCGTACCGACTGCGGCGACTGCCGGGTCTGTGTCGATGCCTGCCCGACGGGCGCCCTCGACGAGCCGGGGACGCTCGACGCGACCAAGTGCCTCTCGTACTGGACGCAGGCTCCTGCTGCGGTACCCGATGACTACCGCTCCGCGCTTGGCGCGCAGCTGTACGGCTGCGACATCTGCCAGGACGTGTGCCCCTGGAACCGGGGCGTGCAGAAGCGGCGCGCCGACGACGAACCAAGCGACGCCGGCCACGTCGATCTCGTCAGCTTCCTGATGGCGGATGCGGATGAGCTCATGAGTGTCTACGACCGTCTCTACGTCCCGCACAACGATGCGCGGTTCTTGCGGCGAAACGCCCTCGTCGCCCTCGGCAACACCGGTGATGCCTCGCACGCAGCCGTTCTGGAGCGGTTCGCAGCCGACAGCGACGGGCTCGTCGCCGAGCATGCCCGCTGGGCGCTCGCGCAGGTGCGTGAGCGCGAATGAGTGCCGGGCAGCGGCCGCTCGAGTGGTGGATTGCCGTTGTTCGGCTCCTCGTCGTTGTCCCCGCGATCGGCCAGGTCGTGCTCACGAGCGGCTATCCGTCCGGCTACGAGCGAGTCGCCTGGATCCTGACCGCCGTCCTCGCTGCCGGCGCAGCCACCCTGTACGCAACGCTGCGCTACGCCGCCGTTCGAGCGTTCCAGCTTGTCGCGATGACGTTCGACTTCCTGCTGATCTCGGCGTTCGCCGTCCTCTACACGTTCGAGTCCGCCACGCCCACGCGCCAGCTGCTCTTCGTCGCAATCGTGGCCGGCGCGGCCCGGTTCGGGATGG
>Ga0307373_10001787_pt1 | contig 39949 bp, 25 predicted proteins | sample OX2MG_FD_202534 | JGI IMG/M metagenome (GOLD analysis project Ga0307373, IMG submission 202534) | Soil microbial communities from Risofladan, Vaasa, Finland - OX-2 | ecosystem: Environmental > Terrestrial > Soil > Coastal area > Acid sulfate soil | place: Finland: Risofladan, Vaasa | collected...
CGGATTATTCATCAGCCCACACCAACCCGAAGCGCAAGCGAGGCGGAGCAACGCACTTACCTCGCTGGCGCTTCGGGTTTGTATGGAGCGCTTTGTCAAGTAATAGCTGGGCTGATGAATAATCCGGCCTAGCACTCGCCGCCCGGGCAGGACGCATCGAGTTCCAGCCGCTTTTCGCCGCACCGTAAGCAACGCCCGCACCCCGGGCAGCAGGCCATTGTCGCGTCGACCAGCGCATCGCAACCGGGGCAATAGATCAGCGCGGCAGCGGCCATCGAATCTCGTCTCGCTCGACCAGCGGCAGGGCATGGTGTAGCCCCACGCGCTGGCCCCGTCGAACAATCGCGTGGGGCTTGCGCCCCACCCTACTCGTTCTTTAAACTTTGCCCGCCGCTGGCACGATGAACGGCGCGCGGTACTCGCGCGTCAGCATCGCGTCGGCTTGCGAGTTGCCGACGAACTTCTCGGCGGCCGGATCGAGCTTCAGCGCCGCGCCAAGGCGAACCCGGGTGCGTTCGAGATTCACCTTGTTGTCGGCCAGGTGCTGCGAGAACCGCTCGAAATCGCCCGCGGCGCCGGAGTAGTCCTTCAGCCGGTCGGGGATTTCGGCCGCGGCGACCTCCGAACCGAGCCGGTAGGAAATATTGCCCAGGTGGCACAGTGCGCTCGACAGGTGACCTTGCTCGATGTCGGCCGTCAGGTCCGAGAGATTGCGGCTGCGGACGGCCGTGAAGAAGTTGCCAAAATGATCGCCGCCACCGTTGAACTGCTTGACCATGTTGCCCTTGAGGTCGAAAGCCGCTCCGCCGTTGTAACTCGTGAGCACGACGTAGCCGTCGCTGCCTCCGAAGATCACTCCCACTTTCGCCCCGCGCAACGGTTCGGTCGACAGGCCGCGGACCTCGAACACCAGCGTCTTGTCGCCGTAGGCGTGAATCACGGTCTGCGAGTTGGCCGTTTCGCCGGCGTCTTCATAACCAAACCGGCCGCCGTAGCTGAGCACCCTTTTGGAAAGCCCGTCGACGCCGAGCCCCCAGCGGGCGATGTCCATCTGGTGGATGCCCTGGTTGCCCAGGTCGCCGTTGCCGTAGTCCCAGAACCAGTGCCAGTCGTAATGGAACTGGTTTCGCGTCACCGGCTTCTTGGGCGCCGGGCCGAGCCAGATGTTGTAATCGACGCTGGCCGGCGGGGCGTGCTCGCCCTTGGGACCGATCGAATTGCGAGTCTTGTAGCACAGCCCGCGGGCGACCTTCACCTCGCCGATCTTACCGGCCTTCACGTATTCGATGGCTTCGATCGTGCCAGCCATCGAGCGGCATTGCGTGCCGGTTTGGCAGATTTTTTGATGTACTCGGGCGGCCTCGACGATGCGGCGCCCTTCGCTGACGTTGTGGCTGACTGGCTTTTCGACGTACACGTCCTTGCCGGCCTGAATGGCCCAGATGGCGGCCAAAGCGTGCCAATGGTTGGGCGTGGCGATGCTCACCACGTCGACCGCCGGGTCGTCGAAGACCTGCCGCAGGTCTTGCACGAACTTCGGCTTGCGGCCTTGCCGCTTGGCCGTTTCCTCGACGCGCTTCATGCCCCACTGGGTATCGGTATCGCAGAGATGGGTGACTTCGATGTTGTACTTGTCGGTATGGCCGTAGGCGTTCAGGTGCTCGTTGCCGCGTCCCTTGACGCCGATTACCGCCACGCCAAGCCGCTCGTTCGGGCTCTTGCTCTGTTGGGCCTCGGCGCCCAGCAGCATCTTCGGCGCCCCGCCCGCCACGGCCGCCGCAGCCGCCGCGAACATCGAGTTTTCCAAAAACTGCCTGCGAGAGAATTGCGTCATGAAACGTGCTCCCAAAGCGTATTCGAAAGGACCGCCTGTAATTTGCCGCAACCGCTTGCCCCGGGCTAAGCCTGCCCCGCCAAGCCCTCTAGCGTAACAAACAGTCAGGGGCTTTTGCCAGCGAAAAAGTCAGTCGACGCTGAGTCCGAACCCTTTTTTGGGGAACGGTTATCATCGGCTGGGGCGTTATTGCGCTGCCGTTCTGGACGGACAGCGCGGCTGGCGGCAAGCGCGCGATTTGACTCGTTCCCGCCGGCCGGGTAAAAAACAGAGCGGCCCTGTTACCTATCTCGGGGAGACGCTTATGAACGGGCACGACGAAACGCTGTCGAGCACTGCGTCGTTTCTTTTGTCGCGGCACAGCCTCATCCTGCCGCTATGCCCAAAAGTCTGCAAATCGACGCGCCGCCTGATTGCTCTGGCGACGCTCGGGGCATTGCTTCAGGCGGCAGCGCCGGCGAACGCACAGGACGAGGTCGCACCGTCTACCGACACGGCGGCGATCGACAAAGAGCGTGCCCGGCGTCTGGAGCAAATGGTGGCGGCCGCGGCGGATTACCAACTGTGGAGGGGGCGCGACGGCGAGCAGCCGCTTGCGCGCATCGAACGGCCCGTGTTGCGTTGGTCGAACCCGCTTCGCGCTGCCAGCGACGGCGCGGTCTTTATCTGGGCCGACAAGAAAGACGAAAAGCGTCCGGCGGCGACGATGTGCATCTATGGCAACGGCGAGGACGGCGTCGATCACGAGTGGCAGTCGCTTTCCACCGAACCGCTACGAGCCGCCTATCGTGGCGCAACGGTTTGGCGCCCGCAAACCGCCGGGCTCGAGTTTCACGCGGTCCCCGGCGCGACCGAGCCTGCCGCGGCCACGCCGGCGCGTCGCCTGGCTCAGATGCACGCTCTGTTGCGCGATTTTAGCGCCACGGCCGGGCGCGAGCCGGACCAACATGAGCTGCGCGCGCTGACGCACCCAATCTATCGTTATGGCGACGAGCAAGCCGAAGTGGTCGATGGCGCGGTCTTCGCATTCGCTCAAGCGACCGATCCGGAGATCTTATTGCTGCTGGAAGCTCGGCGGGAAAACGCGAAGCCCGCCGTCTGGTGGTGGGCGGCGGCGCGTATGAGCATGGTCCCTCTCGACCTCAAGTACCGCGGCGCGTTGGTCTGGAACGTCGACTGGCACTACGGGAGCGACGATCGAGAGCCGCGCATCACGTTCCTTCGCAAGCGCACCGATCGGTAAGTTCGTCGGGCCGGGCGCCGTCCAAAGTAGAAGCGACATCCTGCCGCTTTCGCCCGTAGAAGCGGCATCCGTGCCGCTTTCGAACGCGGCAAGATGCCGTGTCTACATCAATCGTTTTTCCTTCGCGACGGCGGAACGGCGCAAAGTTTGTAGGGTGGGCACTGCCCACCAGAACCCGGTTCGAGGCCCGATTCTGTACCGGCGCCTGGATGGCAGCGAGCCGCATCATTTCCGCCGCACAGGCGGCTTGCGACGGATTTGGTCGTGCATGCTTCGACGGTTCGGCGGCGCGTATTGACCGTTCTGGTGGGCAGTGCCCACCCTACAAAGACACCTCGCAAAAACTTGCGTGACCGCGCGCGAGGGTGTAGATTCGCGAGCGCGTCGTTGTACCTCGCAACGAGCTGCCAATCATAAAACGGGGAGTTGGCGTGTCTCAATACCGTCGCTACTACGTGCCGGGCGGCAGCTACTTTTTTACGATCGTTACTCATCGGCGGCGTCCGCTGTTCGACGATTCGGATCGCGTGGTCCAACTTCGCTCGGCTCTCCGCAGCGTCATTTCGCAATGGCCGTTTACGGTCGCCGCCGGCGTGATCTTGCCCGAACATTTGCACTTCATCTGGACGCTGCCGCCCGGCGACCATGGCTATTCGCGGCGGATCGGCCGCATGAAGGCGCTGTTTACGGCGAACCTCGGCGAGCCGCTAGCGGCGGACGGGACGACCCTTTCGCGAATCAAGCATCGCGACGGCGGCATCTGGCAGCGTCGCTTTTGGGAGCACGTGCTCGCCGATGAGGACGATTTCAAACGCCATCTCGACTACATCCATTACAACCCGGTCAAGCACGGGCTCGCCACCTGCCCGCATCTCTGGCCGCATTCCAGCTTTCATCGCTGGGTGGGTCGCGGCGAATACGATGCCGCCTGGGGTTGCCAGTGCGGCGGCCGCGCGCCGCAAGCTTTCGATTTCACCGATATCTCGCGCACGGCCGGCGAGTAGGTCGCGCATTGCCTGCCGGCGCCGTCGCAACGCATTTTCGACGCCCTCCTCGCGGCGCCAATTTGTAGGGTGGGCACTGCCCACCAGAACCCGGTTCGAGGCCCGATTCTGTACCGGCGACTGGATGGCAGCGGGCCGCATCATTTCCGCCGCACACGCGGCTTGCGACCAGTTTGGTCGTGCATACTTCGACGGATCGGCCGCGCGTATCGACAGTTCCGGTGGGCAATGCCCACCCTACGGGACTCGTAGCTGTAGGGTGGGCACTGCCCACCAGAACCCGGTTCGAGGTCTGACTTTGCGCTGGCGCCTGCATGGCAGCGGGCCGCATCAATTCCGCCACGCAGGCGGCTTGTGACGGATTTGGCCGTGCATGCTTCGACGGTTCGGCGGCGCGTATCGGCAGTTCCGGTGGGCAGTGCCCACCCTACGGGACTTTTCCGGTTCCGGCTAGGACCGCGTTTTCCACGTTTCAACGTCCCCGGAGTTTGAGTACGTGATCGACTCGATTGCGGACGCGACAGGTGATTCCATGCAGGTCCTTTCGAGTTCATGGTAGAGGCGCTTGGCCATGTGCGTTACCAACCAACTTAACGCCCAAGTGTTGCCGAGCGTCAATCCTTGACGATCAACAGCGTTCCTCGCTTCGGCAACGTCGAGCATCGAGTCTTGCCAGTCTTTATTTGCAGACTGGATTTCAGCGCCCATATTGCGGCACATTCCAGCCATCGCTTCAAGCAGGCTGGCGATCGCCGTCCCAGGGTTGTTGACGTCGTCGATAATTGCGCCGTTCACAAGATTGAAAGCTACAATGTCGACGTTCGAGTCAGGAATTTGGACGGGCGTCTCCATACGATTCACTCGCGGCCTAACGGGGATTCGACCGCCGAAGTGCGGTGGAAGATTACCGCATTTTTGCGGCGTGGCATGGAGTTGTCAACTCTGATGCGTCATACTCTGCAATCCAGTCTTGTAGCCCGCCAGAACTCCGTTCGACGTCCGATTTTCCCCTGGCGCCTGGATGGCAGCAAGCGGCATCATTTCCGCCGACAAGGCGGCTTGTGACCGGTTTGGTTGTGCATGCTTCGACGGTTCGGCCGCGCGTATTGACAGTTCTGGTGGGCAGTGCCCACCCTACACCTCTCGCGCCTGCGTTCGCAGCGTTCGGAAATAAAAAAGCGGCAGGCACGCGTTGCCGCGCACCTGCCGCTAAGAGCGTTTCGTTTTCGAGTTCACCGCCCCCTACGCAAACAACCCGGTCGCGGCTTGCGCCTTGACCAACTCGCGGGGCTGGTTGAGGTGGTTGTAGACGATCGTCTCGGGGGCGATGCCGAAGGCGTGGTAGATGGTGGCCAACAACTCGCCGGGATGGACCGGGTTTTCGAGCGGGGCGGAGGCCGTCTTGTCGGACTTGCCGTGAACGTAGCCGCGCTTGATGCCGGCGCCGGCGATGACCGACGTGTAGCAATAGGGCCAGTGGTCGCGGCCGTCGGCCGAGTTGCCGTTGCCCGAAGTGCTGACGCCCTTTTGCGGGCTGCGGCCGAATTCGCCGACCGCTACGACGAGCGTTTCATCGAGCAGGCCGCGAGTATCGAGATCGGCGATCAAGGCCGAGAGGCCCTGATCGAGCATCGGACCCGAACGATTCTTCATCCGCTCGGTCAGGCCGACGTGATGGTCCCAGGAGTGGTTGTCGGAGTTGGCCACCTTGGGCCAGATGAGTTCGACCACGCGCGTGCCGGCCTCGACCAGGCGGCGGGCCAACAGGGCGCTTTGGCCGAAGGTGTTCTTGCCGTAGAAGGCGCGGGTGTCGTCGGTTTCGGCCTGCAGGTCGAACGCTTCGCGGGCGCGGCCTGAGATGACCAATTGCAACGCCTGATCGTAGTAGGCGTCGAGCTTCTGGTCGGCGACCGCTTTCTCGAGCTTCTGCTGGCCGGCCAGCACGGCCTCGCGCAGGTTCGCCCGCCGCTCGAGCCGCGCGGCGAACACGTCGCCCGGCAGCTTGAGATCGTCGACCTTGATGCAGTCCATCTTGTTCATGTCCATATCGTCGCCGTCGGGGTACAGCGTGTACGGATCGAAGGCCTTGCCCAAAAACCCGGCGGCGCCACCCTTGCCGACGACGTTCGATTCCTGCAGCGGCCGCGGCAGCATCACGAAGGGCAGCATCGGCTCGCTGACCGGCTTCATGCGGACGAGGTTCGAGCCGAAGTTCGGGAAATCCTTGGGGCTGGGCGGTTCGAGCTGGCCCGAGGGGCTGACCTTGTCGGTCGTGTAGCCGGTCATCATCTGGTAGATGGCCGCCGTGTGGTTGAACAGCCCGTTGGGCGTGTAGCTCATCGAGCGGATCATCGTAAACTTGTCGTTGATGCCGGCGAGCTTCGGCAGGATTTCGGTGAACTGCACGCCGGGCAGCTTGGTGTCGACCGGCTTGAACACGCTGCGGACGCTTTCGGGGGCTTCGGGCTTGGGGTCCCAAAGATCGAGGTGGCTGGGCCCGCCTTGCAGGTAGATCATGATGATGCTCTTGGCCTTGCCCCAGCCCGGCCCGCCGCCGATGGCGGTTTCGGCCGCTTGGGCCTTGAGCCGGAACATCGAGCCGAGCGCCAGGCCGAGCATGCCCGAGCCGCCCACGCGCAACACCGCGCGGCGCGAGATGCCCAGATGCGGATCACACAGGTCTTTGCCGGATCGGCCGGGAACGATGAGCATCGTGCGTCTCCTTCTTTAATGGGTTGCAAACAGGCGGGCGGAACCAGCCACGGGCTAAGCGAGCCACGGATGAAACACGGATCGAACACGGATAAGAGCAAATGCCATTTTCAGCCTCGGCCAGACGAAACTGGAGTTCAGACGCGGCGTTCTCGATTTCCTGTTCCTATCGGTGTTTCATCCGTGGCTAAATCCGATCGCCAGAACCTCAATTCATAGTTTCAGTGTTCTGATAAAGCACTAATGATTGAACAGGAACTCGGGGCTGTTGATCAAGGCCCAGGTCAAATCCTGGACGGCGGTGAGCCGTTTGTTGGCGGTCTGCTGGACGCTGAGCTCGACATCGTGCTGCAATTGTACCAGCTTCGCGTCTTCGCGCACGGGCAAACTGGCGGTCGCCAGCCGCCCTTGCCGTTCGAGCAAGCCGGGATCGGTCGGCAGCGGCCGCCGGCTCTCGGCCAGCGCGACGTGCCGATTGCGATATTCGTCGTCGCGCGAACGGTAGAAGTTGAGCAACTCTTGCTGCTGCACCTCCGAACGGCTCGCCGGATCGAGCGCCAGGATGGCGCCGATTTGGCCCGGATAGGTCAAGCCGAAGCCGCGCGGCGCCCGCGTGACCGAAATGCGGAAGCGGCCGACGATGTGCTTGTTATCGGGATAACGATGTTCGAGCTTGAAGACTAGCAGCGAGCCGCCGTCCAAGCCCAGCGGCTGTTGCGTTTCGAACGTGGCCCAATGCGTGCGGCCGGTTTGCGGACTTGCGGCCCAGCCATTGTTGCCGCCGCGGTTGCCGTCGATGGCCGCCGCGACGCCAAAGTTCTCCTGGCTGAAATCGGCCACGGCCTTTTCGAGCTTCACGGGCTGCTGTTGGCCGGGCTTGCCCTTGGGCGCGACTTTGACCTCGAACTCGGTGAGGACGAAGTTGCCGTTCGTCGAAAGGCCCGGCCCGCGACTGGGCAGCGCGTCGTCGGCCAGCACTTCCAGGCGGATGCCGGTGATGTCCTTGAGATCGGTCTCGGCGGTGATCACATAATCGGCCGGGCCGTCTTTTTGCTCGGCCACGATCACTCCGCCGGGTTCGGCCGTGAGCGTAGCGCCGTTGGAGGCTTTGAGCGTCTTGGGCGCCAGCGTCTGCCAGGCCACGGCCGTCGGCTGCTGCGCGAGCGAGCCCGCGAGCTTGGGATCGAGCGATTTCTCAAAGGCCGCTAACTCTTGTTGCAGCTTGACGGTCTTTTCGGCCTTTTCCTTTTCGAGCTGCGCGAGCTTCGGCGCCAACTCTTTTTCGTACGCGGCCAATTCTTCATTGGCTTTGGCAATGGCTGCTTCGCGCTGTTGCTCCTGTTGCGCGCGGACCGGCTTGACCTCTTCTTCTCGCTGGGCCAAACGGCCGGCGAGCATCTGATTGTCCTCGTCGATGCGAACCAGCGTCTTCAGCGCGACGTCGATTTCGCCCTCGGTCGCCGGGCGGTTGAGAATCCGCAAGAAAACCTCGCCGACGAGCTTGCGATCGTCGGGCTCGGCGGCGGCGAGCTTGGTCAGCTCGTTGGCCGGATCGGCGATCGCATCGGAGACCGTCGGCCCGCTGACCAAAGCCATCACCGGGCCGAGCTGCATGCCGCTGGTGCGTTCGCACTCGCAGGCGCTTTCGCGGGCCGGGCGGCCGAAGGTGGTGAAAAAGCCGCTGGGCAGATCGACGCCCGCATCGGGCAGTTCGGCCGCGCGGGCGCCGGGCTTGGCGCCGGGCAACTTCGACACCGAACCGGTCGCACGGTGTACGGCGTCGTAAAGCGCCTCGGCCGACAGGCGCCGGGCCAAGGCGTGCGAGAAATTGAGCTTGTCGTCTTCGTTCCACGGGTTGGTTTCGACCGAAAGCTGGTACGTGCGCGACTTGCAGATCAATTGCATCACCCGACGCACGTCGAAGTTGCCCGCGATGAATTCCTGCGTCAGATAATCGAGCAGCTCGGGGTTCGTCGGCGGGTTGCCGGCGCGGATGTCGTCGATCGGTTCCACCAGCCCCAGGCCGAATAGGTAACCCCACAGCCGGTTGACGAAGCTGCGGGCGAAATAGGGGTTGTCCTTGGCCGTGACCCAACGGGCGAGTTGCTGGCGTCGCGTGGCGCCTTCGGCCGCCTCGACCGTAGCCTGGAAGGGGAACGTGGGCGGCGCCACGGCGCCGGTGCGCAGGTGCTTGACCTCGCCTTCGGGCTTATCGACGACGACCTCGTAGAGCGGCTTGGCGCCCTCGACCGCCGTGCCGCCGATGCGGCGATCGCCGCTTTCCGGGTCGCGCTGCAAGCCGACGCGAGCGAAGAACGCCGAGAGTTCGTAGTATTGGTCCTGCGTCCAACGCTCGAACGGGTGGTCGTGGCACTTGTTGCAGTTGAAGCGAATCGCCAGGAACAAGTGCGTGGTGTTCTCGGCCGTCGCCTCCGGGTCGCGGAGAATCTTGTAGTACGAAGCGGCCGGGTGTTCGCGGTTCGAGCCGCTGGCCGCCAGAATCTCGTGGACGAATTGATCGTAAGGCGCGTTTTTGGCCACCTGCTCGCGAATCCACTGCCGGAAGGCGACGGCGCCTTCGGTCCCCAAGAATTTGCGGTTCACTTGCAGCAAGTCGGCCCACTTGTTGGTCCATTGCTCGACGAACGCTTCGCCGCCGATCAGCTTGTCGATCAGCTCGTCGCGCTTGAGACGCGTGTCGCGCGCGTCGGCCAGGAAGTTGCGCACGTCGTCGGCCGAGGGGGGCAAGCCGGTGAGATCGAGATAGACGCGGCGAATGAATTCGGCATCGGTACACAGCTCCGAGGGCTCGATCTTCATCCGCTGCCACTTGGCGGCGGCGAGCTCGTCGATGCGGTTGAAGGCCGGCGGCTGGCGCCACTCGAAGCCGCTGCGGTCGCCCATCACGGTCAGCGTGGTGGCGGCATATTGGCCTTCGTACCGCGCCAGCACGGGCGCCTCGCCGCGGCGGAGGCTGGCCAGCACGCCGCCCCGCTCGGCCGCGGCGATTTCGCCGTTGCCGGTCTCGACGAACGCTTCATTCGTCACGTCGCGGGTCGAGCCGTCGGCATAGGTCGCCGTAACGTGAAACTGCTGCTTGCCGCCGATCTTTTCCACCACTGGGTTTTGCGGCGCCAGTTCGATCTTGGCGATACGCGGCGAGGCCAGGTCGAGCTTGGCGCCAGCGGCGATCCACTGGCGAATGATCTGGTAATACTTGTCGCCCGGCTTGGCGAGCATGCCGCCCACGTGCGGCACGGCGGCCGTCGCCTTCAAGAGCATCAAGCTCTCGTCGGGCGAGGCGAGGTTCACGCGGCGCGCGGCCAGGTCGTCGGTCAGCGCTCGCACGTCGAGGATCGGATCGTAGCCGCGGAGCGAAAGTTTGAAGCCGTTCTTGCCCTTCGCGGCGCCGTGGCACGTGCCCTGGTTGCAGCCCAGCCGCGACAGCACCGGGTTCACGTCGCGAATGAAGTCGTGCGGCACGATCGCTTCGCTGGCGCCCGGCTGCCCGGCCACTTGGGCCGTGACGGGCGCCGGCGTGAACTCCTTCACCAGGCTGCCGGTTTCAGGATCGACGAACCGCACCACGCCGTCGGCGCCGGCGGCCGCCAGCAGTTTGCCGTCGGGGCGGAACGCAACGGCATAAGCCGCGCTGGCCGGGATTTCAAGCTTTGAAATCGTTTGCACGCCTTGGTGCACGTATTTATCCAAGGCCGCTTTTTCCTCGGCCGATTGCGTGCTGGCCACCTTCTCGACGATCTTCTTGATGTCGTCGGGCAGGCCCGTGTCGAACTCGTAACCGAAGACCTGCAGTTCGCCGGCGCCGTCGAGACTGGAAACCGCGGCGATCCGCTTGCCGTCGGGGCTGACCGCAACGCTGAAGATGCGGCCCTTCATGGCGGGCAGTTCGCGAATGATGTTGGCGTCGTCGCCGATCACGCGCTTGGTCAAGCGCTGGACGCGATAGACCTTCGGCACGCCGTCGGCGCCGCCGATCACGATCTCGTCGCGCGTCGGATGCCGGGCGACCGATTGAATGCCGCCCTTCAGCGCGCCGGGCGTGATCGAGGTCACGTTGTCGACGAACCGCTGCGTCGCCACTTCGGTGAGCTTGGTCGACATGTCGCGGCCGACCGAAACCAGGTGCGAGCCGTCGGCGGAAAACACCGTGTCGCGAACCCAATCGGTATGGGCGCCTTGAAACAGCACCTGTTCGCCGGTCGTCGAGTCGATCGCCCGGACCGTGTTGTCCGAGCAGCCGAAGGCGATCAGCTTGCCGTCGGGCGACCACTTGGCGCCGTAGACCGTGTCGAAGGTCGAGGTGTGCGACAGCAGCAGTTCGCGTTTTTCGACGTCCCAGACCTGCACCTCGCCCATCCGCGCAGGCAGCCCGCCGGCCACTGCCAGCCGCTTGCCGTCGGGCGAGAACTTGACCGATTCGATCCGATCCGACATGCCGATCAGCCGGGCGACCAGTTCCGAACCGTCGGCCTTGACCAGCAGCACTTCGTGGAAGCCCGAGAGGGCCAGCAGTTGGCCGTCGGGCGAAAAATCAAGCGATGTGATGACCGGCGGCCGGGTGTAGATCGGCGGGTGCTCGGCGTCGTATTTCTGCTTGGCGCCGGCCGGCGTGTCGTCGACGGCCCCGGCGGCGATCCAGCGCTTGACCAGTTCGATCTCGTGGTCGGTCAGCGGCTTGCCGTCTTTGGGCATTTCCGCCTTGCCGTCCGCGGGCGTGATCAGCTTGACGAGCGCGCTTTCGTCGGGCTTGCCGAGCGCGATGGCCGCTTCGCCCGACTCGCCCCCTTTGACGAGCGTTTCGAAGGCCGTCATCACGTAGGCGCCGCTGGCTTTGGCCGGCTGATGGCAACCCTGGCAGCGGGCCTGAAAGATGGGCCGGATGTCTTTGTAATAGCTGACTTCCCCCGACGCCTTATCTTTCGCCTCGTCAGCCCTGAGGCGTTCGGGCGCCAAGAGCGGCAGGAACAACGGCGCGGCTAGCCAACATTGAAACCAGATACGACGCATTCGCTCGATCTCCCAAATGGCACGCCCTTTGTGGGAAAGGGCCCGGGCAAGCAACCCAAGTGCGGCGTTTGCCCGAAGTTTCGGTTCGCGTCCGGATCCTAACAGATCCAGGGAAAGCCTTGCGGCTTTAATGGGCGGGTATCTCTTGCTTATAGCCAGAGCCGCAGAATCTCGCTAGGATATTTTTCGTCTTTCATTCCTGATTTTTCGTCCAAAGTAGCAGGCACATTCCATGTGCCGTCGCCCGAAGCGGGTTTAAACTTCATCGCAGGGTCGGCGACGTCACACAGGAGTGTGCCTGCTACTTTGGCGCAAGCGTAGATTGCGTCGGCGCGGCATGAAATCTTGGCGAGGCGCAAAGTAATCGAACGCTTGTAGTACAAAGGACTAACCGATGGCCAAGTCTCGCAATCGCACGTTCCGCGTGGCGATCCTCGTCGAGTGGTCGCGAGCCTTCGGCCGCGGGCTGATCGACGGCATCGCCCGCTTCGCCCGCGAACACGAGCACTGGTCGCTCGACTTCGAGCCCCGCGGCTTCGAAGCGCCGCCGCCGTGGCTGGACGACTGGCAGGGAGACGGCATCCTGGCGCGGCTGCCCAGCCGCCGGTTGGCCGAGGCGGTGGTCGCCAAGGGGGTTCCCGTGGTCGACCTGTTCGGCACGTGCAGCGAGAGCGGCATGCCGCACGTCGCAGGCGATAATGCGCAAGTGGCGCAGATGGCCTTCGACCACTTGTGGGAGCAAGGATTTCGGCAGTTCGCCTACTGCGGCTTGCAGCCGGGGCTGAACCGCTATATCGACCATCGCGGCGAGTTGTTCCGCCAGCTAGCCGAGGCTGCGGGCTGCCCCTTCCGGTCGTTCGCCTCGATGGTCGTCGGCGTGACGGTGCCCAATTGGGAACTCGAACACCAGCTCAAAGCCGCCTGGCTGCGCGAATTGCCGAAACCGATCGGCATTTTGGCCTGTTACGACGAGCCGGGCTGTCATCTCTTGAACGCCTGCCGTCGCGAAGGCTTGCGCGTGCCGGAAGAGGTGGCCGTAGTCAGCGTGGGCAACGATGCAGTGCTCTGCGAGATGACCCGGCCGACCTTGAGCAGCATCGATCACGACGCGCCGCAGATCGGCTACAAGGCGGCCGCCTGGCTGGAAAGGTTGATGCAAGGCAAAAAGGCGCCGCGGCAGCCGCTGCGCGTGGCGCCGCGAGGTTTGGTCGCGCGCCGTTCGACCGACATGCTCGTCGCCGACGACGCCGATCTGGCCCGCGCGTTGGCCTTCATCCGCTCGCACGCTTTCGAGGGCATCAGCGTCGGCGACGTGGTGCGGCACGCGGCCGTCTCGCAAAGCGTGCTGGAGCGAAAGTTCCGCGCTTTTCTCGGCCGCACGCCGAAAGCGGAACTGCTGCGGCTGCGAATGGCCCGGGCCAAGGAGCTGCTCGGCGAATCGGAATTGTCCGTCAAAGAAATCGCCGCCCGCTGCGGGTTCAGCGGCGAAAAGTATTTCAGCGACGCCTTCGTGCGGCAGTGCGACGCTCGGCCGGCGGCTTACCGGCGAGCTCGCCGGCACGACGCCGAGTTGGACTGAGCGTTTGGTTGCTTTGTCAATTCATAGGGTGGGCGCCGCCCGCCCGACCTGTCATAGCATTTCCGGTTCCTCGGCGGAATCTGTGGGTGATTCCGGCTGCAGATCAAACAGAGGCGTGCGTTTTTAAGGCATATCCGGGCAAATAAATGCACGTCACGATGCACGGACGAGATAGTTCGTGATAGAATCCTCGTCGCCTGGTGCTCACCGGAGTCAGGCTCTGCTGGCGAGCAAGCAAGGCAAGGGATAACCACGCTCCGCACCGGGTAAATGACTCGCCTTGCCCTGGCCCGCTGCGCTGGGCCGGGGCCTTTTTCGCTTCACAGCACCCCATTTATTTGCCCGGCCATGCCTTGGAAAACGCAACCGTGGCCCCGCTAGTCAACGTCAAAACCACCCACAGATTCTGCGGAAGAGCCGCATTTCCAAACCCTGGGCCATTCGGATCGCCGATTCGCGTCCCGAGAAGTCTTGCGAGCCGCAGTCGTTTGCATCGCGTTCGATTTCGGGCGCCGAGCCAGTTCCGGTGGGCTGCAAGACTAGGCCTTCTTTTTGGCCTTGGGCGGCTCGGCGTCCGGCGCCACGGTATCGAGAATGTACCGGGCTAGTTGCTGGGTGTCTTTTTCGCGGAGCTTCTTGCGTGAGCGGTCGGACACAGTTTAATTGTGCCTTGCGGGGCGAGCACGTCAACCGAAACAGGCACGAAACCATGCAAATGAAGCTCGAAGACTTTGAAAAGCAGAGGCGAGACGAATGGAAATCGACGGAATCAGTCCCGACACTCGTGGGCGACTTGTATGTCGAGCTAGACATACATGACCGTGCTGGCCCACCCGACGAAGCAATGATAAAACTCGCCAACGAATTGGTGGGCTTGGCAAAGACGCACGGCGACCTGCTGCTGGACTCGATCTACGATCACTACCGCAACGCGGAAGAGAGTGGCCACCTTGAGTTTTGGGACGTGCCGAGCGGGTTAGATCGCGACAAGGTCCTTTCTGAGGTGGAATCTGTCACCCTCTCCGTTTCTCGGGACCGCGATGCGGAGAGGCCCTACGATGCGTACATCCATGTCGTCCCTAACTGGGAACAAGAGCACAACCTTTTCTTGCGTTATGTCAATGGGCAGTTCGCCGAGTTTGACCCTATGGCTGGCGAGTAGCCAAGTGGCCCGCTTGAACCGCCAGAAATGACTTTCTCGGATTAGACTGACCCACTACCGGAGAAAAGCGACGGATTGCCGCGGAAAACCCCGGAAGAAGGCCGGCGACATTACGCCTTGGGAATTATCTCCGCCACGGCAATCTTGCCGATTTCCTCTCCGGCGATGCAAACCGGTACGGCATCGGCGTCGCGGAACTCGTGCCGCACGGAATAAGCGGCGCGGCCGCCGGCGGCCGCGGGCGTCGGCTCGCGATAGACCTCGATCGACCGCTGGTCCAGATTCACGATCCAATACTCCGGGATGCCGGCGGCGGCATAGATCCGCTGCTTGACGCTGCGGTCGAATTCCAACGAAGAATCGGCGACTTCCACCACCAAGCCGACCTCGCCGGCGACGGGATGCCGAGCGGCGTATGCTCGCCTCGCTCCGCGAACGATCGCCAGATCCGGCTCGGGCTCGCTCTCGGCCAGCGTGAGCGGGTCTTGAGAACGCAAGTGCCAATCGGCCGGAAGCAGCGGCGCCAGGCGGGCCGCTAGTTCCTGAACGGCGAACACGTGACGCGGTCCCCTCGGTGACATGTGTAGAATGCCCCCTTCCAAGAGCTCGATGCGTTCGTTCTCGCCCAGGATGCCCGCGTCGATCATTTCGTGATACTGATCGACGGTGAAACGGTAGGGCAACCCCGCAACGCAGGATCGCGGCTGCTCCTCGCCGACGCTTCGGGTTGACACTGGCTCATGAATGCTCATGGCAAAATCTCTCGGCAGTTTTACGTTACGCCTTGGGAACGATTTCCGCCACGGAAATCTTCCCGATTTCCTGCCCGGCGATGCAAACCGGTACGGCATCGGCGGCGCGGAACTCCTGCCGCACGGAATAAGCGGCGCGGCCGCCGGCGGCCGCCGGCGTCGGCTCGCGATAGACCTCGATCGACCGCTGGTCCAGATTCACGATCCAATACTCCGGGATGCCGGCGGCGGCATAGATCGCCTGTTTGCGATTTCGATCGAGCGGCAGCGACGAATCGGCGACTTCAATGACGAGCGCGGTGTCCGCGGCGCCGGGGTGGCGGTCGAGAGCAAACGCAGCCTCGCTGCGAACAATGCTCAAATCAGGCTCCGGTTCGCTGTTGCCGATAGTAATCGGCTGCTGAATCATCAATTCCCAAGCGGGCGTTAGTAGTTTTCCAAGCACTCGGATGGCAGACTGAACTGCGTAGCGATGCAATGGTCCGATCGGCGTCATGCAGACGATCTCCCCCTCAAGCAATTGAACCCGATCGTTTTCGGTCAGTATGCCTGACGCGATCATTTGATGGTACTGATCGACGGTGAAACGGTAGGGCCACCCCGCAACGCAGGATCGCGGCTGCTCCTCGCCGACGCTTCGGGTTGACACTGGCTCATGAATGCTCATGGCAAAATCTCGCGGCAGTTTTACGTTACGCCTTGGGAATAATCTCCGCCACGGAAATCTTGCCGATTTCCTGCCCAGCGATGCAAACCGGTACGGCATCGGCGTCGCGGAACTCGTGCCGCACGGAATAAGCGGCGCGGCCGCCGGCGGCCGCCGGCGCCGGCTCGCGATAGACCTCGATCGACCGCTGGGCCAGATTCACGATCCAATACTCCGGGATGCCGGCGGCGGCATAGATCGCCTGCTTGCGGTTTCGATCGAGCGGCAGCGACGAATCGGCGACTTCAATGATGAGCGCGGTGTCCGCGGCGCCGGGGTGGCGATCGAGCGCTAACGCGGCCTCGCTGCGAACGACGCTGAGATCCGGCTCCGGCTCGCTGCCAGCCAGCGTGATTGGCTGCTGGGTTATTACTTTCCATTCGGGAGGAACAAGTCTGCTTAACGCTTCGCCGGCCACCACGACGGCATAACGATGCAATGGTCCGATCGGCGTCATGCAGACGATCTCCCCCTCAAGCAATTGAACCCGATCGTCTTCGGTCAGTATGCCTGACGCGATCATTTGATGGTATTGATCGATCGAGAAGCGATAGTGCGAAACGCCGCATTCGAGCGGCGGTTCGGTCGACGCGGCAGGCGGCTCGTGAATGCTCATGTGGCGGCATCGCTATGGAGTGTGCTTCTATTCGCTCTCCCCTGGGGAGAGAATGAGCGTGAGGGCTTGAGTCTCACTCGCTTCGCCCTCACCCCGGCCCTCTCCCAAAGGGGGAGGGAGGTTGGCGACTCGACTGCTTGAGTCTTTATTGATTCTACCCCAAACTTACCGTCACCGTTTTCGTCTCGGTGTAGGCGTCCAGCCCCTTTTCGCCCAACTCGCGGCCCAGGCCCGACATCTTGAAACCGCCGAAGGGCGCCGCAGCGTCGAACACGTCGTAGCAGTTGACCCAGACCGTGCCGGCCTTGATCTTGGCGGCCAAGTGATGGGCCTTCGAAACGTCGCGCGTCCAGACGCCGGCGGCCAGGCCGTAGCAGGTGTTGTTGGCCCGCTCGACGATTTCATCCAAGTCCTTGAACTTCAACACCGACAGCACCGGGCCGAAGATTTCGTCCTTGGCGATCGACATTTCATCGTTCACGTTCGCGAACAGCGTGGGCTCGATGAAATAGCCTCGCTGGCCGAACCGTTTGCCGCCCGACAGGCACGCCGCGCCTTCTTTCTTGCCCAGGTCGATGTAGTGCATGATCTTGTCGAACTGCGCCTGATCGACCTGGGGGCCTTGCTCGGTGCTCGGATCGAGCGGGTTGCCGAGCTTGCGGCCCTTGTTCATCGCCACCAGCTTGTCGACAAACTTGTCGTACACTTTCTCTTCGACGAACAGGCGGCTGCCCGCGCAGCAGCATTGGCCCTGGTTGAAGTACAGGGCGAAGTGCGAACCGACGGCGGCTGCGTCCAGGTCGGCGTCGGCGAACACGACGTTGGGGCTCTTGCCGCCCAGCTCGAAGGTCAGCCGTTTGAGCGTCTGCGAGGCGTCGCGCATGATGATCTGCGCCGTGCGGTGCTCGCCCGTGAAGGCCACCTTGTCGATCTGCGGATGCTTGACGATCGAGGCGCCAGCCGTCGGCCCGTAGCCAGGAATGACGTTGATCACCCCATCAGGGATGCCGGCCTTCTGCGCCAATCGCGCCAGCCGCAGGCAAGTCAGCGGCGTCTGCTCGGCCGGCTTCATCACGATCGTGCAGCCGGCGGCCAAGGCCGGGCCCCACTTCCAGCAGGCCATCAGAATTGGAAAATTCCAAGGGATGATCTGCCCGACCACGCCGACCGGCTCGCGCCGCGTGTAGGTAAAGTAATTGCCGCGGACGGGGATCGTCTGGCCGTGAATCTTGTCGGCGTAGCCGGCGTAGTATCGCAAGCAATCGATGGCCAGCGGTAGGTCGGCGGCCTTGGCGTCGCGCACCGGCTTGCCGTTGTCGAGCGTTTCGAGCGCGGCTAGATCGTCGAGTTCCTCTTCGATCAGATCGGCCAGCTTGTACATCAAGCGGCCGCGATCGCGAGCGTCCATCTTGCCCCAGGGGCCATTTTCCAGCGCATCGCGGGCCGCGGCCGCTGCGGCGTCGACGTCTTCGGCGTCGCCTTCGGCCACCTGGGCCAGCACTTCTTCAGTCGCCGGGTTGATCGTTTCGAACGTCTTGCCGCTGGCAGCGGGGACCCATCGCCCGCCGATGAAACATTCCGTTTGCTTGATCTGCGGTTCCGCCACGCTTTTCGTCGCCGTCGCCATCATGCACCTCCTGGTGATGCTGAGCTATTCGAAAGAGGGGGCCGCCTGGAAGGCGTCGCCTGGACGCTTGGCCGACGGCCTGGTTGGGATCCTAGCGCGATTATAAGGAGTCCGCGATAAGGCTGCCAATTGCGGATCTGCCAACCAGGATGGGGGGAGCGGCTGACCGATCAGCCCCGAGCTTTAAAGCGGTTCTGACGTTGGATCCGATGCAAAGGAAGGTAGGGCGGGGACGACAGCCGGCGCGCGGCCAGCGATCTTCCGGATTATCGGAATAGGGCTTCAAACTGCCAGCTTGGCCGCTGGGCGACCAGAAAGACTACCTTCCGCGGAGCTTGGCAAGGACGCGCAAACTGGGAAGAATTCCAGCGTCCTGTCCGTCCCGCCGCGCAGGCACGCCGCTTGCTGGCAGGGGGTTCGTCGAATCGAGGGCGCAAAGGCTGCCCTTTCAAGGGATAGTCAGTTACACCGTATCGGGAGTATCACTGCCATGTGGAAGCTCGTTCCGCAACTCGCCCGCTTACGCGCACGCCGCGCCAACCGCAAGATCCTCAGCATTGTCAGACGCGTGGAACCGCTTGAGCCGCGTCAATTGCTGACCGGATATGTGCAAACGGACCTGGTCGCCGATCAGGCGGGCGCCGCGCTGTTGCAAGACCCCAACCTGGTCAATCCGTGGGGCGTCGTCGTCGGCGCCGCGAGCGGCAATTTCGTGGTGGCCAGCAACGGCTCGGCGACGGCCACTCAATACGCGGGGCTGGTCGGCGGCAGCGCTTTCTCGGCCGCCGCGCCCACGATCAGCGTTCCTGGCGGTTTTCCCACGGCGGACGTCATCAACACGACCACGGACTTCAATATCACGAATTCGAGCGGCGGTTCCAGCGGGCCGGCCGCTTATATTTTCGCCGCGCAAACCGGCCAGTTGGCGGCCTGGAACTCATCGCTCTCGCCAGCGGGGCAAGCCGTCAGTGCGGCAAGCGTGGCAGGCGCCGATTTCACCGGGCTGGCGATCGGCGCCAGCGGCGGCCACAACTATCTCTACGCCGCCGACTTTCAGAACGGCAAGATCGACGTCTTCGACGGCAGCTTCCACCAGACGACCCTCGCCGGCTCGTTCGCCGACGGCAGCTTGCCCGCCGGCTATGCGCCGTTCAACGTTCAATTGATCGGCGGACAGTTGTATGTGACCTATGCCTTCCAGCAGAACGCGGGCGAGGAAGGGGGCGGCAGCGGCGCCAGCTTCTTCACGCCGCGATCGACGGGCGGCATCGTCGACGTCTACAACACCGACGGCACGTTCGTCAAAGAATTCAGCACCGACAGCCATCTCAATGCGCCGTGGGGCCTGGCGATGGCGCCGGCGAGCTTCGGAACCTACGCCAACGATCTGCTCGCGGCCAACTTCGGCGACGGCAAAATCAGCGCCTTCGATCCCTCGACCGGTAATTACCTCGGGCAACTCGCCGACACCAGCGGCAACCCGATTTCGATCGGCGGGCTGCGCGGCTTGTCGTTCGGCAACGGCGCCACGGCCGGCGACGCCAACGCGCTGTTTTTTACCGCCGAACCGGGCGCCGCGAGCAATCCGCCCGAGAGCGTCGCCGTGGCGCTGCTCGATTCGTCGGGCCAAGGCGCGCTAACGGCCGTCGGCAACGGCGCCGTGAACGTCACGGGCGGAGGCGAGATCGTGGTCGATTCCAACAACGCCTCGGCGGTGGTGGCCATCGGCAACGGCCGCATCGCGGCCTCGGAGATCGACGTCACGGGGACGCCGGGCGTGTCGACCCTGGGCGGCGGCTCGATCTCGGGCACGATCGACGCCGGCGTGGCGCCCTTGAGCGATCCGTTGGCCTCGCTGCCGGCGCCCGCGGTCCCGTCGCAGACGTTCTCGGCAGTTCACGCGGCGGGCAAAGATAATATCTCCTTGCAGCCCGGCACGTACGTGGGCGGCATCCACGTTTCCGGACGCGCGACGGTCACGCTGCAACCGGGCATTTACTATTTGCAAGGAGGCGGGCTGGCGGTGACGGGCCTGGGCAAACTGCTCGGCAACGGCGTCATGATCTACGATGCAGCTCAAGGCGACGACGACGGCGTCAGCGTCACCGGACGCGGCAGCGTGAGCCTCTCGGCGATGACCAGCGGAACCTATCGCGGCATCGTGTTGTTCGAGAGCCGCGGTTCCAACGCTCCGATCCGGATCGCGGGCAACGGCTTCGTGAACCTGACGGGCACGGTTTACGCCGCCGCCGCAACGGTCAACATCTCCGGCAACGGTCAACTGTTCGTGCAGGGCGATGCGGCCAACGGCATCGTCGCGCAATTGGTCGCGGGCGACTTGAACGTCTACGGAAACGGCGACTTCGACCTGGCGAGCAGTTCCGTCGCCGGACCCAACAGCGGCGAGCACGGCCTGTTCGGCATGTTGCAGACGGCCGGCGCCAGCCCGCTGGCGGCGACCAGCGGCAACTTTTCAGCGACCGAAGGCCAGCAGTTTTCTGGCGGAGTCGCCGCCTTCACGGCCACTTCGCCGAGCGCCGCGGCCGGCGACTTCACGGCCAGCATCGATTGGGGCGACGGCACGACCACCAGCGGCACGGTCGCGGCCAGCGGCGCGGGCGGTTTTGTAGTCGGCGGGTCGCACCTGTACGCCGAGGAAGGGACGCAGACCGTCAAGGTGACGATCCACGACAACAGCGGCAACACGATCACGGCCCAAGACGCCGTCACGGTGGCCGACGCGCCGCTCTTCGGCAGCGGCGCGCACTTCCTCTCGGCGCCGGGCCAGACGCGGCACGGCGTCGTCGTCGGCTCGTTCACCGACACGGGCGGCGCCGAATCGCTCGGCAACTATTCGGCGACGATCGATTGGGGCGACGGCACGACTTCCGCGGGCACGATCGCTTCGTTGGGCGGCGGAGCGTTCAGCGTCAGCGGCTCGCACGTGTACGGCCATCCCAGCACGTTCGTGGTTACGGTCGCCGTCAGCGACGAAGGCGGCGCCACGACGACGATCCACTCCCTGGCCGGCAACGGACACGCCGACGACGACGGCCTGTTCGTCTCGCAAGCCTTCGAGGACATCCTCGGCCGCGACGCCGATCCGGCCGCCGAAGCCGCCTTTACAAGCCTGTTGCAGCAAGGCGTCCCGCGCAGCACGATCACCCAGGTGCTGACTCACTCGGACGAGTATTACGAGGACCGCATCCAACTGGCTTACCAGGACTACCTGGGCCGCGGCGCCGACGCAGGGGGCTTGAACTTCTGGCTCGTGCTGATGCGCAGCGGGCTGTCCGACGAACAGTTGGAAGCCGCCTTCATCGGTTCGGCCGAATTCTTCAATCACTCCGGAGGCGCCAACCGCGCTTGGGTCGACGAGATGTACTTCGATCTGCTGGGCCGCGCGCCCGATGCCGCAGGCGAAGCGTACTGGGAGAATGTGTTGGCCCACGGCAGCAACCGCTCGCAGGTGGCGGCCGGCTTCGCCGCCAGCGCCGAACGGGAAGGCGCCACGGTCCAAAACGACTATCTCACGTTCCTGGGCCGTCAGCCGAGTCAAAGCGAAGTGGACGGCTGGGTCAACGACTTCCACAACGGCCTTAGCAACGAGCAAGTCGTGGCCGGCTTCGTGGCTTCGGACGAGTATTTCAACCAGCAGACCAGCGAAGATTGAGCCCGCGTGCAGCACAGGGACGTCCGGCAGAATACGCCCTTTTTTGGGGAAGCGATTGCGAAACCCCGCCGGCATGGCGGGGTGCAGTCACGGCCGGCAGGTCCGCCGGAAACGACATATACTGTGCCCGGCTAAGAATGAGACGTGCGTTGGTCGTGGGGCGGCCTTCCTCACCCGCCGGCCATCGACGGCCTGGAAGGCCGCCCCACATGCCGCCCAAGCGTCTCGTTGGCGCCCGCGTGAGGTGTAGCGCGGCGAAGCCGCTACCTTGGTGCAAGCGGTGGGAACGCCGCCGCCGTCTCACGTATTTAAGGTTCAGTAGCAACAGCACCATGCCGTCTGGCCCATCTGCCAACGCCGGCGGCGAAGCTGGCCAAGATGGCCAAGACGACACGCGCAGTTGGCCACCTTGGGATCTTTTTCTGCTGCCCGTACCCGGCATGATGGCTACTCGGGCGTCCAGGCTGGCCAGGCTGGCCAAGATGGCCAAGATGGCCAAGATGGCCAAGACAACCGGCGTGGTTGGCCGCCTTGGGGGATCATCCTGGCTCTCAGGCTCCGATTGGCGCCTTGCCGTCGAGCCAAGCTTGGCCATCTTCGCCAAGACATCCATAGCCGTTGGCCATCTTGGCATGGTTGGGCCTTGTTTCTCCTGCCGCAGCTTCAATTCGGCATCGCAGCCTAGGCGCGCAAACTTTGGCCAGGATAGCGTCAAATTGGCTTGGCCGGGCTGGCGATAAAGTTCTCGCGGCGAGCGGGGCGTGCTGGCAAGGGGCGCCGGCGGCGCGCTACAATGGACCGCGGTACTTTCTGTCGCGGCGCTGCACGGGGGCGAGCAAACGGCCATGAGTCCGCAATCCGAAGAATTCTCGTTGCGTCGCGCGCGGCTCCTGACGCTTCTCGTCCTGATGGTCGTCGCGGCGGCCATCGCCCTGGCCAACTTGTCGTCGGAACCGCTGACCGTTGAATTCCTCAGCGAAACCGTGTTCAAGGGGAAACCCGCCCAGCGCGCCTTCGGCTGGCCGCTCAATTGGTATTGGCGGACCAGGATCCAAAGTTCGGCGTCACGGTTCCCCGTGACGTCTCAATGGCCCGTGTCGCGGTACAGCGGCACGCATCTGGCTGCCAATGCGGCGATGTGGGGCGTGATGCTGGCGGTCGCGGCGGCGGCCTGCTGGTGGCTGCTGCGCCGGTATCGGCCTCGGCTCCGCTGGCGGCCGCGAATTACGACGCTCCTCGCATTGGCGCTCGTCTTGGCGCTGATCGTCCTCGTGAACTTGAGCTTCGACGTTTCACCGGGACCTCGGTCACTTGCGGAATATTCAAACTACGGTTGGCCGTTGATCTGGTACTGGCGCGTCTACATCGGGTTTCCGGGATTGGCTCCCCCCTATGAAGAATCGGACTACAGCGCGGCCGCGCTGGCTGGCAACCTGGCGCTCTGGCTTACGATGTTGGCCGCGACGGCCTTCGCCTGGGAACGGTTGACGCGCCGCTATCCGCCGCGGTTGCGTTTCAGTCTGCGGACGATGCTGGCTGGAGTTGCCCTGACGGCCGCGCTTTGCGGGTGGTACGTCGCCGCCCGCGACCGGGCCGACAAACAGGACGCGTTCGTCGAGTGGCTCGCCCAGCTTCAGGGCTATGACGATGACTCGCTCGGCGACTGGTCTGGTTTTGAAGAGGATGGCGTCTATGTCGAGCGCAGGGGGCCGAAATGGCTGGGCGTGATTGGGGCGGACCGTCTTTGCCGGCACATCGTCGGCGTTCGAGTGGCTACGCTGTATAGCAATAATGAACCGGAGGAAAACCGAGAGCTTTTCAAGCGATTGGCACGATTGCCCAGCTTGCGATTTCTCGACCTCGAACCCGACACTGATCCCCATTCGCCGCGCGAATTGATTCCCGAGATGACCGCCATCTTGGGCGAGATGCAACAATTGCGAATGCTGAACTTCCAGTGCCGGGGCGACTATCGGCTCCGTAATTTGGATGAATATCCACAAAGCACTTCGAATGCCGCGCACGAGTACCTCGCGGCCATCGGCAAACTGACTCGGCTGGAGCGGCTCCGCTTGAGCATTTCGACGGACAGCAGCCGCGATCTGGCCTGCCTTTCCGATCTGACGAATTTGAAAACGCTCGCGCTCGACATCTACCTGTTCAATGACCGAGCCGCCGAGGAATTCGACGATCGCGAGAGCGACCGCGGCCCTCGCGTGCTCGGCCGTCTCCCCGTGCTGCCGCGGCTTGAAGAGCTGGACTTGCACAATACGCCGGTCGGCGACGAAGATCTTGGCCGGTTGGCTGGCTTCGATCGGCTCAAGTCGCTGCACCTGAGCTTGACCTCGGTCAGCGACGCCGGCCTGGCAAAGTTGGCGCCGCTCGAATCGCTGGAAGAAGTGGCGATCGATGCGCAAATTGCCACGGCGGCTGGGTTTGAAGCGCTCGTTGGGCTCAAGCATCTCAGGAAGGTCCACATTGCGATCTGGATTGCGATTTGGCAAGTAGACGGCGACCGTTCGGCCTCGCTGACGCTCGACAATGGTCAAGAATTGGCTGTGGCCCCCAGCGAACTCGATCGCATCCGTCGCGCCATCGAAGCCCTGCGGCAGTCGCATCCCGGCATCGTCATCGACGGCAATGACGATGAGTTCGAGAAGCGGATCGACCTGGAACCTCCCTGGTCCAACGGCGATCCCTCCGAAATGCAGACGTTTATGCAGCGCTGGCTCTATGAACGGTAGGCCAGGGAGCGCGGGCATGCGGCTTACGGGTTATTCTCCCTGCCGCAGCAGAGCGAAACAACGTCTCGGCAAATCTGATTTCGGATGGAAGCGCTTCGCGCGACGGCGGCGCCCGTCCAATCACGCCTGACGCCGCGCTACGAGCGAAACACGTCTTTCAAAGCCAACTGCAAACCCGGAATGATCTCGGGCAGCACGACCGTGTCCGTTTCGGCGAAGACCCGAGGTTCCGCGGCGCGTCGGCGTTCGGTCAACGTCTTCGCTTCGGGATCAATTCTACCATCCCGGAAGCGGCGGCGGCTAGTTGCAACAGCCGGAGCATCGGCAACGGCGCGATGCTAGACTTTGAGGCGGGGCGTGCTGGCGGGCGGCGCCGGTGCGGCGCTACAATGGACCGCGGTACTTCCTGTCGCGGCGCTCGACGGGGGCGAGCAAACGGCCATGAGTCCGCAATCCGAAGAATTCTCGCTGCGTCGCGCGCGGCTCCTGACGCTTCTCGTCTTGGTCGGCATCGCGGCGTGGATTGCGCTGGCCAACTTGTCTACGGAATTGATGACCGACGATTTTCTCGTTGACGCCATGCGGCCGACAAGCCGCCGACCGCGGGGCCTCTCGGGCGCGGTGATTTATATTTTGGCCGATTCATTTATATCGCTGCACGAGCGCGCGTTCGAATCGGCGCCGCATCGCGAAATTCTCCGAGAAAACACGTGGTTCGCGCCGCGCCGGGGCCTCGCGGGGGCGCCTAAAACAGGGCCTTTTATGCCCGATCACCGCCGGTTTGGCGCCCGATTCGACGCATATCGATAAATCGCCGGCATCGGCGTTTTCGCCTGCGGGCCGAGGTTTTGGCCGTTTTCTTGCGTCGCGGCGGTTTATCATTTCGTGGGGCGTATAAATCATGCTTTTTCGCTCCCCTCGAACCGGCCGGCAAACCGAGGCTAACGCGCCGGCGGCTTGCTTAGGCTCGCGTGTGCTTACCAGAAATCGATCGTCTCCGCAGCCTCACGGACCAAGCCGCCGCGAGATGACACTGCACGTGCTCCGTTGCTCAGACCAAAGCGTTTCGGTTCCTGGACCCTTTTACTCGCTCGTGCCGACCGAGGCCGAACTCGCCCGCGCCGCGGGCCGCGACCACGAAACGGCCCAGCAGCTTCTCGAACGCATCCGCCATTGTCGCTTTTCGCTCCGCGAAAAGGCGTCTTTTCGCGGAGCGAAAAGCGGGCGTAGGTTATGCTTCAGCATAACCCGGCAAAGCGGCGCGGAACGATTGCAGTTATGCTACGGCTACTCGATCGCGATAATGACGGTTGCCAAAGCAGCCATCGCCAGCGACCGGCCGTCGCGGCGAGGCGGCCGCGGGTCTCTTCAGTTAGAGGTAAGCGCCAATGTCGGACGACCTTCCCGAGCCGAGTGCGACCGAGAGCGAGTCGCTTGCGGTCGCGCCGGCCGAGGAGCCGGTTTTGCGGCGTCTGAAGAAGGAGCGGCTCTATTCCGCGGCCAAGCTGGCGATGCGGAACGCGCTGGAAGCGAACCGGCTGGATGATGATCGCCGCTTTACGCTAACGGGCATGTTCGCCCTCGTCACGTTTGCGGCGGTCGTATTCGCGCTCGGACGTTTGTTGCCGCTCGGCTTGTTCGTCGGCGTCACCGGGTTGGCGACCGTGATCGGCATGGCAGCCTTAATGCTCTTCAAGGGGCCGCCGATGGTCGCGCAAATCGCCTGGTGGTTGCTGCTGGCGATTTATTATCTCGCCGCCCTCGGCTGGGTCGCGTGGGGCTGAGACGGAATCGAGCGGCGTTTTCACGCCCAGAGCGGGCATTGCTCGGCTTGCCGCGGAGACTTATATTTCATCGCAGAAGTGCGAACCGCGGTCCTTCGCCTTTCGTGCGTCCGACTTGCCGAGAAGAAAATGTTCGTAGGATTGGCGACGTTTGCCGTCGGCGCGATTGTATTCCTCGTTGGAACCTGCGCGATCGTAAAATATCGACGCGTCAGAATGGCTGATTTCGATCGTATTGCAAGGATGCGAGAGTCCACGGACGAACGCCGCGCCGATGGCGCGGCCGCAAAGCGCAGTGATACGCGAATGACATAGCGCCTGTTCGAAACGCTGTTGCGGCGCCGACGCTTCGAAACGTGACGCTTGCAGGAGGACCGTGGCCATGCGATCCGACCCGCCCTCTTCGGTCGACCATCGTCGCCTCTGCGCCGCCTGGAACCGCATCGCACACAGGACGCGCAGGCTTCCGCTCTTCACCGGAACGCCGAGGCTCGTCACGCACGGCGAAACCATCGTGCTGACGCGCGCGCGTTTGCGTTTCCTCTTCGCGCTTCTCGGCATTGCACTGGGCGGCGCAGGTGTCGCCGTGGCCGTCCACCCCGGTCTTTGGCGGTTGATTCCTCCCCTGCCCCCGGGGATGTTCTTTCCGCACGATCTCGTCGCGGGAGTTTCGCTCGGTTTCTTGGCGATCTCGGTCCTTGTGCTCGCTCGGGCAAATCGGATCGACTGCGGAGGAAGCACGTTTCCGGGGCAGATTCGAATCGTACAAGGTGCGGTTCCCTTCGTGACCCGAGTCCGAACGAACTTGGACGAACTCTCGGTACGCCTTGCCGTGGCAGACGACCAATCGAGTTTGCCAACCGGCGTCGTGGTCCTATCGCTGCACCACGAGGATCCCGCGGCCCGCGCAATCAACGTCGCCGCAGTCGAGCGCGACAGCGATCTCCGCTCCGTGTATTCCTGCCTGGCCCAGCGAATGAAGCCCGACGACCAGACCATCGTCCGCCTCGCGTTGCCGGAAGGCAGCGAACTCGTCGTGCCGAAGACGCCACTGGGCTTCATGTCGTCGTTGCAAGTCAATTATCGACTTGCGTTTTCGGACGCCGATCATGCGGCGTTTCTGCCCACGCGATCTCGACGACGCTTTCCAGTGCATGTTTTCCTCGGCGCGATGGCCGCCAACGTTTTCATCGCAGTGCTGGCCAAATACTCGAACAATTACGGTTGGCCAATCATCTCAGCCATTTTATTCACAGTATCATTCCTTCTCATGCTTGTCGCTCAGGCCGTTTCGGTAAGTCGCTATGAAGTAACCTTCAACCGCACACACTTGACCGTACGCGAACGGAACCTGCTTGCCTTCCTGCATCGTTCCGAAAGCTGCCCGATCGATTGCATCGCAGCAGTGCAGATTTGTTCGAGTTCCGTGACCGGCGCGGAGTTCATCGCCTACGAACTGAACGTCGTATTCCGAGACCAGGCGGGCGAGCGTCTGCCGATCATCTCGCACGGCGATTCCGCCGCTCTGAGCGCCGACGCCGCGCAGCTCGCTCAGTTTCTTCGCGTTCCGCTATTGGACCATGCGCGAACGTCGGCCGCGCCATGAAGCGCCCGTACGCTCGCGGACTTTGGCACGGTTAGCGCTGCGCCGGCTATTAGCCGGTTCTAGGTGCACCAACTCTTATCGACCAAGACGAAGCTCCAACATTTCTTCCAGTGAGTGATCGGCAGTCTGAGACATGCGTCAACAAGACAGCGAACTCCCGTGCAGTAGCGTAGGGTGGGCACTGCCCACCAGAACTGGCCGCGACTCTTTGCCGTCGCTATGAACCAACGCAGTGGCCATCGCAACGAGGCAAAGCGGCCGTGCTCACTCGCCGTTCGTTGCCAGCGAAAGATTGCGCGCTTCGGCGCCTCATGGTGGGCAGTGCCCACCCTACGAATGGTCAAGCCAGCACTTCTCGCACCACTCTTCCATGCACGTCGGTCAGCCGAAAGTCGCGGCCGCTGGAACGGTAGGTGAGACGCTCGTGATCGATGCCCATGAGGTGCAGGATCGTGGCGTGCAGGTCGTGGATCGTGCAGACGTTCTCGACGGCCTGCATGCCCAGTTCGTCGGTGGCGCCGTAGACGACGCCCCCCTTGGCGCCGCCGCCGGCGAGCCAGACGGTGAAACCCTCGGGGTGATGGTCGCGGCCGTCGCGGCCGGCGGAATGGGGCGTGCGGCCGAACTCGCCGGCCCAGACGATCAGCGTCTCGTCGAACAGGCCGCGGGCCTTCAGGTCGCGGATCAAGCCGGCGATGGCCTGGTCGGTGTCGAGCGCGTTCTTCTCGTGCCCGGCCTTGAGATTGCCGTGCTGGTCCCAGGTTCCGTTCGAGGCGCCGGGCGGGCAGCAGATTTCGACGAACCGCACGCCGCTCTCGACGAGCCGCCTTGCCCGCAAGCACTGGATGCCGTAGAGCCGCTTCGAGGGCACGTCGCTGTCGATGCCGTAAAGCTGGTGCGTGGCGGCCGTTTCGCGGCTCAGGTCGAGCACGTCGGGCGCCAGCGACTGCATGCGATAGGCCATCTCGTAATTCTTGATCGCACCTTCGACGCCGTCATCGGCGCCGAGCGAACGCGAGAACGAGCGGTCCTGGGCGATGAGCAGTTCGAGCTTGGCTTGCTGCACGCGGCCGTCGCGGTCGGCCGGCACGATGTTGTCGATCGGCGTGCCGTCGGCCTTTAGCAGCGTGGCCTGGTGGCTGGCCGGCAGGAAGCCGTTGGAGAAATTCTCCAGCCCGCCGCACGGCACGACGCCGAAACTGAGCACGACGAAGCCGGGCAGGTTGCGGTTTTCGCTGCCCAGGCCGTAGGTGGTCCACGAGCCGAAGCTGGGCCGGCCCGCGTTGTTCGAGCCGGTGTGCAGCCGCAGCACGCCGGTCGAATGGATCGGCAGATCGGCCTTCATCGAGCGAATCACCGCCAAGTCGTCGGCGCACCCGGCGATGTGCGGAAACAGATCGCTCACCGGCAAGCCCGACTCGCCGCGCCGCTTGAAAGCCCAGGGGCTTTTGAGCCATTGGCGGTTGCCGTTGGCCGTCGGGTTTTTCGATGCGGTGAACGGCTTGCCATCGAGTCCGTCGAGCTTTGGTTTTGGATCGAACGAATCGACGTGCGACACGCCGCCATCCATGAAGCAGAAGATCACGCGCTTCGCCCGCGGCGGAAAGTGGGGCGCCGGCAAGGGCGGTTCGCCTGGCGGCGCCGCGCCAGCCGCGGGCGAAGTTTCCGACAAGAGCCCGGCCAGCGCCACCAGGCCAAAGCCGTTGGCCGCCGTTGCCAGCGCCTCGCGCCGCGTGAGGGGCGAGGCCAGGCGTCCCGGACAGCAGGTTGTTTTGCGGGGGTTGAATTTCATGGGGCGTCCTCGGGCGCGTCGGTAGGGTGGGGCGCGAGCCCCACGCGTTGTTCGGGCTGCAATGCGCGTGGGGCTCGCGCCCCACCCTACGGCAACTCATGGAATATAAATGAATTCGGTCAGATTGAAGATCGCGTGGGCCAGGTCTTTCCAGATGCCTCGGCTCTTGAGCACGTCGGCGTCGGGCGTTTGGCGCAGTTCGGCCAATTGTCGGGCAGCCTGCTCGAAGCGGCCTCGCTCCTCGGCGGTCGGCGATCGGCCAAGGGCGGTGCGGAACATCGCGTCGATCCGCTCGCCGGGGGCGGCGTCGGGGCACTCGATCAACCGGCCGGCCCAAACGTCGGCCTGCTGGACGACGAACGGGTCGTTGAGCAACGCCAGGGCCTGCGCCGGCACGTTGGTCACGTCGCGGCGGCCCTGCGCCACTTTGCCGCCGGGAAAGTTGAACACGCCCAAAAACTTCGGGGCTTCCATCAGCGTGTTCTTGATGTAAATGCTGCGGCGGCCGGCGCCATCGAGCGGGCCGGGGAACAGCCGCCGGTCGGCGTTTTCCTGCTCGCGGTACGGCTGCACGCTCATGCCGTAGAGCGCCAGATCGAGCCGGCCCGAAGCGGCCAGGATCGAATCGCGGATCGCCTCGGCCTCGATGCGGCGAGCCGAGTAGTGCGACAGCAGCCGGTTCTGCGGGTCGCGATCCTTCGCCGCGGCCGAAGGTTGGTTCGATGCTCGGAACGTCCGCGACAGCACGATCGTGCGGATCAGCCGCTTGACCGACCAGCCGTCGGCCGCGAACCGCGCAGCCAGATAGTCGAGCAACTCCGGATGCGACGGCAGTTCGCCCACGTGACCGAAATCGTCGACGGTGCGCACCAGCCCGGCGCCAAACAGATGATGCCAAATGCGATTGACCATCACGCGGGCCGTGAGCGGGTTGGCAGGGCTGGCGATTCTTTCCGCGAGTTCCAGCCGGCCGCTGCCCGCGGCCTCGAATGGCTTCACTGGATTAGGCGAAGTCGACAATACTTCCAAAAAACGCCGCGGCGCCGGTTCGCCCGGCCGGTTGCAGTCGCCGCGAGCGAAAACCGGCTGATCGTAGCCCGCGCCGCCGTCCGCAACGCCCGGCGCGATCCGCGGCAACGCCAGCCCGGCTTCGATTTGACGATACCGCTGAGCGAGCGATTCCAACTTCGGCGATGCGGAGGTTTTATTCGAGAGCAGCTCGCGGCGCACCAACGCGTTGAGCCATTGCACGTCGTCATCCGCGGCCTTGTTTTCGCCAAAGGCTTGCACCACCTGCCCGACCGCCGCGGCGTAGCGCGACTCGACTTCGGCCAGGTTCGCCGGCGGCGGGTCGGCGAACAATCGCCGCAGGTGCGAAAGTTCGGCGCGCGGCGGCTCAGGCCCTTCGTGCAGCACGGCGCGCGTGACGCCGAAATACGAACGCGGGTTTTCGGCCGCCTTTTCCCAAGGCAGCTTGTAGTTCGCCGCGTCGCCGCCGAGCGCGCTGAGCTGGTCGGGAAACTTGGGATTGTCGAACATCGTCATCAGCTCGGCGTAGGTCCGCAGGCTTTCGCGATCCGGCGGCGGCGAGAACGTGATCCACTGCAAGGCGTCGGAGGTCAGCGCCCGGTAGTTCTTGTAGTTGAGCTGGCAGTTGTTCGAGACCAGCCGCAAGGCGCTGCTGCGCTGGCCCATGACCTGAAAGCTGATGTGCGACTTGCCCGGCGGCAGCACGGGCGAGCGGAGCGTGCCGTTGAGCTTGTCGCTTGCGGCGTGCGTGAAGCAGCCGGCCGGCAGCACGGTCTTGATGAGCGGATCGCCTTCGGGCGCCACGACGAAATCGCCGCTGCGCACCGCGCCGTCGCGAAGCCCTTGTCCGCCGACTTGCCACTCGACTGGCCGCGTGTCTGTGGCGCCGCCGCGGAAATCGGCATAAGCAGTGAACTGCGTCTGATTGAACTCGGCCCGCTGGCGGTCTTGTTCGGCGTACTCCGCGGCCAGTTTTTGCCAGGCTGCTTGAAAGGCCGCCGGGTCTTCGCCAGCCGCGGCCAGCCGGCGGTACGGCTCGAACGAGTCTTCGAGCGGCGCCTTTTCGACGGCCAATGCCGCGATCCACTTTTCCAAGCGCGCGGCGTCGAGCCCTGCGGCCAGTTGCTCGGCGTAAGGATGATTCGCACGCTTGGCCCGCGCCGCGGCGAGATAGCGGCCGACCTGCTGCGCGTCGGCGGTCCAAACGGCCGCCAGTTCGGGGCGCAGTTCGCGTTTGATCTGGCGCAGTTGCGCAAGCTCGGCGGCGTTGGCGTCGGGCGCGTCGATGGTGTGGCTGACCATCCGCGAACTGCGGACGATGCCGAGCAGGGCGTAGTAATCCTGCATCGAGACGGCGTCGAGCTTGTGATCGTGGCAGCGGGCGCAGGCCACGGTCGTCGCCTGAAACGCCTTGGTCAGCGTGTCGATCTGGTTGTCGGCTAGGTCGAAGCCGATCTCGCGCAGGCCGATGCAATCGTCGTGATTCACTTCGCCGAAGCGGTAGAAGGCCGTGCCGATGACCGATTCGTCGATCCCGTCGGCCTCGTTGCGGCGAGGCGCCGGCAGTAGGTCGCCGGCGATGTGCTCGCGCACGAACTGGTCGTACGGCACGTCGGCGTTGAAGGCCCGGATCAGGTAGTCGCGGTAGCGCCAGGCATGATGGACTTCGTAGTTCCACTCGTTACCGTGCGTCTCGGTGAACCGCACGACGTCGAGCCAATGCCGGGCCCAGCGTTCGCCAAAGTGGGGCGAGGCCAGCAATTCGTCGACCAGCCGTTCGGTCGCGGCGTCGGCGCCGAGGCTTTTGATCTGTTCTGCAAACGCAGCAACCCGCTGCGGAGCGAGCGGCAAGCCGGTCAAAACGAGGCTCAACCGCCGGGCCAGCGTTTCGGGCGGCGCCGGCTCTGCCGGGTCCAAGCCCTCGGTTTCGAGCCGGGCGAGAATGAAACGATCGACCGGGTTCTCGGAGTAGAAGCGGCATCCTTGCCGCTTTCGAGGCATGCGGCAGGATGCCGCATCTACGTTTTCGGAGTCATCGGCGCGCTTCGGCTGCGGAAGCGGAGGTTCGACGACCGGGTGCAAGCTCCACCAATCGCGCCGCACGCGCAGCGTTTCTTCCCACGACGTCGCGGCCTTGACGGCGGGCGCCTTGATGCGCGGATCGGGCGCTCCGAGCTTGACCCAGGCTTCCAAATCGGCGATCGCCGCGGCTGGCAGTTTGCCCTTGGGCGGCATCTGCACTGCGTCGTCGGCGTAGCGCACGGCCTGAATCAGCAGGCTTTCCTCGGGCTTGCCCGGCTCGATCGCCTGGCCCGAATCGCCGCCAGCGAGCCAACCGTCGCGATGGTCGAGCCGCAAGCCGCCGCCGAGCTTCTGGGCTTCGGCCGAGTGGCACTCGTAACAATGCTCGACCAACAGCGGGCGAATCTTCTTCTCGAAGAATTCGCGGCCCGCGTCGTCGGCATCCGCCGCGCGCACGAGCGGGGCGGCGGCGAGCATCGCGATCAGCGGCGCCAGCAAGCGGCAATATCGGCGCATCGAAAACCTCGGCGGGCAAGATCAGTATTCGAGGGCGGGAACTTGTTGAAGATCGCGGAGCAGAACGTCGTAAGCCAGGCTCAGGTGCTCGCGCATCTCGCGGCGCGCCTTTTCGGCGTCGCCGGCCACCAGCGCCTCGTAAATGGCGACGTGCGAGCGGCCGGTCTGCGTGCGGCGCTGCAAGCCGCGGGGCACTTCATTCAGGTGCGGACGCAGCAATTCCAGCAGCGTGCGCTGCACGACGAACAGCACCAGGTTGCCCGACAGCCGCGCGATCTCGATATGAAAGCGAACGTCGTGCGTCACGTGTTCGGCCCGTGCGGCATCGGCGGGCAATTGCAGCATGGCTTCGAGCGCCCGCCGCACCGGCAATAGGTCTTCCAGGCGGCGGCGGTCGGCGGCCCGGCCCGCCAATTCGATCTCGATCAATCGGCGAGCGTCGAGCATGTGCAGCAGATTCTGCTCGCCGCCGAGCAAGGCGTCGTGCAACGCGCCTGCCAGCGATTCATCGAGCGACGCCCCATTGGTCGCCGGGGCGGGAACGCTCCCTCGCAAAAAGGCGCCGGCACGAGGCAGCACGTTCACCAGGCCCATCGCCTCGGCCTTGAGCAGGGCGTCGCGGACGGCCGTTTGCTTGACCCCCAGCCGTTCGGCCAATTCGCGGATCGAAGGGAGCTGATCGCCCGACTTCAACCCGCGCTGGCGGACGATTTCCCAGATCGAATCCAGCACGCTCCCTGGCGCGGCGGTCGATTTTTCGGCGGCGGCAATTACCATGGTCACTTGACACCTCCCCAAAGCCCAGCTAGATCAGTGATAATCAGAATGATAATCACTGCACAATCAGAGTGCAAGCAATTAGTTTTTTACGTAGCCCAGGCACATTAAAACATTATTATGAAGACCGCCGCCGTTCGAAAACTCCGCCGCAAGCTGGCCGCGGGCGAGCCTGTGTTCGGCCTGTGGGTGACGTTGGAGTCGCCCAGCATTACCGAGATGGCCGTGGCGCTTGGGCTCGATTGGGTCGTGATCGACGCGGAGCACGGCCATCTCGATTGGAAGGAAATCGTCGAGCACCTGCGAGCCGCGGTGCGCAGCGATACGGTGGCGCTGGTGCGCATCGCGGAACTCAACGGCGGGTTGATCAAGCGGGCGCTCGACATCGGCGCCGAAGGCGTGGTCGTCCCCTGGGTCGAGACGGCCGAACAGTTCAAGCAGGCCGTGACCTACTCGCGCTATCCGACGGACGGCTTGCGCGGCATCGGCGCCGAGCGCGCGACGTGCTGGGGGCAATGCTTTGCCGAGCATACCGAGGCGGCCAACGAGCACGTGCTGGTCGTGCCGATCGTCGAATCGGTCAAGGCCGTGCGGCAAGTCCCGCAGATGTGCCAGGTCGACGGCGCCGAGCTGTTTTTCTTCGGGCCGGCCGATTTTTCGTCGACGGCCGGCTATCGCGGCCAGTGGGAAGGCCCCGGCGTCGCCGAGCAGATCTTGAAAATGAAAGACGTCATCTTGCGCGCGGGCAAGCATTGCGGCCTGTTGGCGACGAGCAACGAGAATCTGCTCCAGCGCCAAGCGCAAGGCTTTCGCATGCTGGGCGTGGGCATCGACTCGGGATTGTTGCTGCGAGGCTTGCGCGGGTCGCTGGCCGCGGTCAACCGCGATCGGCCGATGCAGGCTTCGTTGGAAGCCGTCAGCTCGGCGCCGCCTTTGGCCCGGCCGCCGGCATCGATGCGGCCCGATCGACCGGAAGTGATGAACTCGGTCGGCTCGGGGCCGATCGTGGAAATCGCCGAGGGGGTCCGCTTCGAAGCGCTCGTGGGCCAGCACAACCAGGCGCGACGATTGACGACCGGATTCGTCACGTTCGCGCCGCGCGCCGAGCTGCCGTATCACGAACATATGTTTACCGAGTCGATCACCTTGCTGTCGGGCGCGGCCACGATCGAAGTCGAAGGCCGCATCTACGCGCTGGAAAAGCTCGACAACGTCGTGATTCCCGCCGGCCGCGCGCACTACGCGCGCAACACGTCGGCCGCGGAACCCGCCGTGTTTCACATCGCGATGGCGACCGACGCGCCGGCGAGAACGCTGGTCAAGAAGTTCTTCTCCCGGCGGAGCATGCCGTCCGATTCGACGGGGCTGGCCGGCGCCGAGCGAGTCAACCGCTTCGCGACGGCGAAGCGCGGCGCCGCCGGACCGGGGACGGCGTTCATCGACTGCTTCAACGACGTGCTGATGCCCGGCATCGAGATGAGCGGCGGCTACGGGCTGTTTCAGCCGGGAGGGCGGCTGCCGGCCCACGTTCACGATTTCGACGAATCGATCTCGATCATCTCGGGCGTGGCGACGTGCATCGTCGAAGGGCGGCGCTACTCGATGAGCGACGGCGCCACGGCGCTGCAACCGCGCGGCCGCGTGCATTACTTCATCAACGAATCGGACGGGCCGATGGAAATGCTCTGGGTCTACGCCGGGGCGAAACCCGAGCGGATCGTGGTCGACGAACGCTGTGCAACACCGGAAGGGAATCCTTGGAAGTAGCCAAATGCCTTGCGCCTGTTCCGGGGCTTCTGCGAAGATTCGGCGGGTGATTTCGGCAGCTGAGAAGATGGGGGCGCGCGTTTTTCAAGGCATTTCCGGGCAATGAATGCCGTTATAATTCGCGGACCCGTTTCGGCATGCTTAGATTGAACATTCATTGCCCGGCGATGCCTCAAAAAAACGCACGGTGACGATGCTCTACGACGAAAACCTGCCCACAGCTTCCGCCGAGGAGCCTTTCCGCGTGGCCTTGACCGCCGATTTTTACGATGCGGCCGGCCGCACGCGGTATCGCGATCTCGGCCTGAGCCTGTTCGAGCCGTTTCCGCGCATTCAGGTCGAACGCTTCGCCGAGCATCGCGCCGAGATCGAACCCGAACAGTTGGCCGGCGTCAACGGCGCCATTGTGCTCGCGCCGCGCGTCACGCACCGCAGCCTTTCTGCCGCCCGAGACCTGCTGGCCATCGGCCGTTTCGGCGTCGGCTACGACAGCGTCGACGTGGCGGCGTGTACGGCGGCCGACGTGCTGCTCTATATCACGGCGGGGGCGGTCGATCGCTCGGTGGCCGAGGCGACCGTCGGTTGGATGCTGGCCTTGTCGCACCATTTGCGGGCCAAGGACCGCCTGGTGCGCGAAGCCCGCTGGGACGATCGCAGCCAGTACATGGGCGGCGAACTGCGCGAGCGGACGCTGGGCGTGGTGGGCTTCGGCGGCATCGGCCGGTCGGTGGTCGAATTGCTGGCCGGCTTCGGCATGCAGCCGCCGCTCGTGTTCGATCCCTTCGCACCGGCGGAAGCATTGGCCGAGTGCGGCGCGAAAGCGGTCTCGCTCGACGAACTGCTGGCCAACTCCGATTACGTCTCGTTGCACTGTCCGTTGAACGAGCAGACGCGCAACCTGATCGGCGCCCGCGAGCTGGCATTGATGAAGTCGACGGCGTATCTGATCAACACGGCCCGCGGCGGCATCGTCGACGAGGATGCGCTGTTCGACGCCTTGAACGAGCGGCGAATCGCCGGCGCGGCGATTGACTGCTTCGTCAGCGAACCGCTCACGGCGCCGCCGCGTCTGGCCCAGCTTGACAACGTGCTCTTGGCGCCCCACTGTATCGCCTGGACTGACGAACTGTTCCGCGACATCGGCCGCACGGCGTGCCAGGGAATGATCGAGCTGGCCGCCGGCCGCCGGCCCGCGGGCGTCGTGAACCCCGAGGTGTTCGAGCGAGAGGGCTTTGTCGCCAAGTGGCGGCGGCTCGCCTCGGCGCCAATTTAAGTCCGAAGACTCAAAGTTTCATTCCAACACGAAGCGTGGGCGTTGATATTGCTGTGGGAGGTTGCTTGGCCGCCCTCTTAGCCACGAAGAATACCCAGGGCTTCGCCCTCGTTGTTCTACACATCTTCGTCCCTGGATTTCCCGTCAGACTCCAGAGGCAAAACTTTTAAATAGCCCAGGCATTTATGCCTGGGGCCTGTGCAGCGCCTACACCTGTTTTCCCACTCGGCGCCTCGCGGGCCGCCGGCCCGCGAGGCGCCGAGTGGGGGCGGGTTAAAAACGGTTCGTCAATCCCAGGCATAAATGCCTGGGCTATATAAAAATCATTCGTAGCGCTATTCTGTAGCTTCCGACGTGCGAGAAGAAGACTTGTGTAATACAACGAGGGCTTCGCCCTGGGCTGATGAATCCGACCCGGTTGGGGTCGAGGCGCCATGAAAACACACGCTTCAGATTAGAGTAAAACGCCCGAGCAACGCCACCTTCGAGGAGATCGCCATGCAGAGCCGCTTGTTGCAACGCAAACCTTTGATTCGCCTCGCGGCCTTGCTCGCCGCGTATGCGATCGGCCAAGTCGCTGCGGCGGCCGACGAACCCATCGTGCCGCCCGGCGCCAAAGTCGAAAAGCTGTTCGAAGGCCGCGTGCTCACCGAAGGGGTCTGCGTGGCGCCCGACGGCATGGTCTATTTCAGCGAGATCACGTTTTCGCACCTCTCCCGCGACGACCAAGGGGCGATCGAAGCCGGGCACATCTGGAAGTTCGATCCGGCGACCGGCAAGACGTCGATCTTTCGTTCGCCCAGCGGCATGTCGAACGGCATCAAGTTCGACGCGGCCGGCAATATGATCGTGGCCGAAGGCGCCGACTATGGCGGCCGTCGCGTGACGCGCACCGATATGAAGACCGGCAAGAGCTACATCATCGCCGCGCTCTACGAAGGCCGCCCGCTGAATTCGCCCAACGACATCACGATCGACGAGCAGGGTCGCATTTATTTCAGCGATCCGCGCTACCTGGGCTACGAGCCGATCGATCAGCCGGTGGCGGCCGTGTATCGCATCGACCGCGACGGCTCGTTGCACCGCGTCGTCACCGACGCCGGCAAGCCGAACGGCGTGGCGGTTTCGCCCGATCAGAAAACGCTCTACGTCGTCAGCAACGACAACGGCTCGACGGGCTTCGAGCGGCTCGACCGCGGCGGCGCCGCGCAAGCCGACAAGGTGTCCACCCCGCTGCGCAAAGGGTTCATGGCTCTCTTGGCTTACGACCTAAAGCCCGACGGCTCGGCCAAATTCCGCAAGACGCTCGTCGACTATGCGCCGTTCGACGGGCCCGACGGGTTGGTGGTCGACAAAGACGGGAATCTGTGGGTCGCCGTGCGGGCCGAGAACCGGCCGGGCATTTACGTCTATTCGCCCGAGGGTAAAGAGCGGGCCTACCTCAAAACCGAAACGCCGACCAACGTCGGCTTCGGCCGCGGCAAAGAGAGCAAGACGCTCTACATCACGGCCGGCGCCAGCCTGTATCGCATTCAGGTCAACCGCGAGGGATATCAATTGCCGTAACATAAAAAATCGGCAAGCATCGCGGAATCCTTCGTCTCGGCCCCGCCTGAGAGCTATAATTCCCACCAGGGCGGCATCCGAGACATCTGGCGGCAACTCTTCAGGTGGGAGACGGTCATGTCGACAGGCAATCTGTTTTCTCTGGCACTGGCAGCGGCGTTGATCGCGGGAACGATGGCGGCGGAATCTTCGGCGGCGCCGGGGCGCGGACGCCGAATCTTTAGCTACCGCCCCAGCGCGGTCGCTCCGGCCCAGGCGCGCGTCCAAAGCAATCGGCGGTTCTCCTATTCGCCGGGCGCCGCGGGCGGAAGTTCTTCTGCGGACAACGGCGGAACGTTGGGGCTGCGTCGCAGTTACCGTCCCGGTCCCGCTTATGCTCCGCGGCAGGGGATCAATTCCGCGACTTGGAAGGTTGAAGGCCTCTAAGTCGATCGAAATTCGTTCCGACGACAACTGTAACCGTACTCCACGGCCATCATTGACGCCCCCGGTAACTTGCAGAGTTTGCGGGCACGGACTTTTTGCAAGGGAGGGATCGATGGCACGAAGCGTGGATGGCGCGAAGCGGCGGGCGTGGAGCGAACGGCTGCGACGATTCGAGCGGTGCGAGTTGACTGTCGCGGCGTTTTGCGAGGCCGAGGGCGTTTCGACGCCCTCCTTCTATCAGTGGCGGAGGAGGCTCGACTCGCGAGGGAGAGGAGCCCCGCCCGCAGTGACGCGCATGACGCGGCAGGCATTCGTGCCGCTGCAAATCGCGGCGCCGGCCGGCGGACCCGTCGAAATCCATCTGCCCAACGGCGCGCGGGTTTGCCTGCCCGGCAACGACCGGCAAGGGATCGCCGCCGCGATCGCGGCAGCGGCGCAGGCGCCGGCGCTCGAGCGACTCAACGCGGCATGCGGCAGGGAGGAGCACGCATGCTGAACCTGCCCACGAATGCGAGCATCTTTCTCTGCGTCCAGCCGGTCGATCTTCGCAAGAGCTTCGACGGACTCAGCGGCCTGGTCGAATTGGTGTTCGAGCGCAACGTGCTCGACGGCCACTTGTTCTTGTTCCTCAACAAGCGGCGCGACCGCCTCAAGGCGCTGTGGTGGGATCGAGATGGTCTCGCGTTATGGTACAAACGCTTGGAACGCGGT